>VFQQ010000077.1_pt1 | contig 255148 bp, 231 predicted proteins | sample 3512341 | NCBI WGS metagenome assembly VFQQ01 (sample SAMN10412373, study PRJNA504923) | tailings metagenome | isolation source: Relicate 2 Philex TSF1 revegetated site | place: Philippines: Tuba, Benguet | collected 2017-08-29 | reverse complement strand
GCCGCAGCCTGGGGGTCAACCCAAACCCGATCCGGGTCCCCCGGTCGGGTTTGAGCCCCCTCGGGGGGTGGCGAGGATCGCGGCGCAGCCGCGACCACAGCCTGGGGGTCCGTGATGGCCGGTGACGCGAGGAAGCTCCAGCCGATCATCATCAAGCGCGTCAAGAAGGGCGGCCATGCCGCCCATGGCGGCGCATGGAAGATCGCCTACGCCGACTTCGTCACGGCGATGATGGCCTTCTTCCTGCTGATGTGGCTGCTGGGCAGCACCACCGAGGGCGACAAGAAGGGCATCGCCGACTACTTCAGCAGCCCGCTGAAGCTGGCCATGCTGTCCAGCGGCTCGGGCGCCGGCGACGCATCGCACGTGATCAAGGGCGGCGGCCAGGACCTGACGCGCACCACCGGCCAGGTCAAGCGTGGCGAGATCGACGCCAAGCGCGACACGGTCAACCTGAAGGCGCTGAAGGACGAGCAGATCCGCGCCGAGATCGCCCGCCTCAAGGCGCTGAAGCAGCGCGTCGAGGAGAAGATCGAGAACAACCTGCGCCTGTCGGGCATGCGCTCGCAGATCCTGCTCGACATGACCGCCGACGGCCTGCGCATCCAGATCGTCGACCAGGACCAGCGGCCGATGTTCGCCAGCGGCAGTGCCGTGGTGCAGCCCTACATGCGCGAACTGCTGCGCGAGATCGGCAGCGTGCTCGCCGACGTGCCCAACCGGCTCACGCTGGAGGGCCACACCGATGCCTTGCCCTTCGGCGACGGCGCATCGCGCGGCTACAGCAACTGGGAGCTGTCGGCCGACCGCAGCAACGCCTCGCGCCGCGAGCTGATCGCCGGCGGCCTGCCCGACGACCGCGTGCTGCGCGTGCAGGGCCTGGCCGCCAGCAACCCCTTCGACCGCAAGGACCCGACGGCCCCGGTCAACCGGCGCATCAGCATCATCGTGATGACGCGCGAGGCCGAGGACCGCATGTTCCGCAGCAGCTCCGAGCCGGCGTCCGAATCCGCCGTTCAGGGCGCTGCCGAGAGCGCTGCCGGAGCCGCCACGGGACCGGCGGCGCCGGCCGCCGCGCCGGGCGCCGGTCTGCCCTCAAGTCCCCCCCGCAGCGCCCGATAACGCTGCAAAGCCATCCCTCCCCTGAGGTTCCACGCATGAATCCCACCGACCTGAAGTTCCTCATCGTCGACGACTTCTCCACCATGCGGCGCATCGTGCGCGGCCTGCTCAAGGAGATGGGCTGCAACAACGCCGACGAGGCCGAGGACGGCGCTGTCGCCCTGGGCATGCTGCGCGCGCAGAAGTACGACTTCGTCGTCTCCGACATCAACATGCCGAACATGAACGGCTTCGAGCTGCTCAAGGCGATCAAGGCCGACGAGGGCCTGAAGCACCTGCCGGTGCTGATGGTCACCGCCGAGGCGCGCAAGGAGGACATCGTGCTGGCCGCCCAGACCGGTGCCGCCGGCTACATCGTCAAGCCCTTCACCAAGGCCACGCTGGAGGAGAAGGTGCAGAAGATTCTCCAGAAGCTCGCCGCCACGGCCTGAAGGGAGCGCGACCATGAAGATGGACGACGCCACGACCCTGCAGCCGGCCAAGCTGGACGTGTCTCCCGAGGTGTTCCAGCAGCTGGGCACCATCACCCGGCTGCTGCACGACACCATGCAGCAGCTGGGCGTGATGCCCAAGCTGCAGATCGCCACCGACGGCCTGCCCGACGCGCGCAGCCGCCTGAGCTACATCGCCACCAAGACCGCCGACGCGGCGAACAAGGTGCTGAACTCGGTCGACCAGGCCAAGGTCGACCACGAGGCGATCTCCAAGCTGACCCGCGAGATGGGCCAGGCGCTGGTCGCCGACCCGGTCAAGGCGGTGGCCAGCGGCGCGGTGCTGAACTTCGTCGGCGAGGTCGAGCGCCGCACCGCGGCCATCGACGGCCACCTGACCGACATCATGATGGCCCAGGACTTCCATGACCTCACCGGCCAGGTGGTGGCCAAGGTGGTCAAGCTGGCCAACGACCTCGAGGACAGCCTGGTCAAGCTGCTGGTGCAGGTGGCCCCGCCGCAGACGCGCGAGAAGGTCGACCCCAGCGTGCTCAACGGCCCCGTGGTCAACCCCGAAGGGCGCACCGACGTGGTCAGCAACCAGGGCGAGGTCGACGACCTGCTGGCCAGCCTGGGCTTCTGAAGCCCCGCCGGGGACGCCGGCAAGGCGTTCTCCCCGGCAGCTGCCGCGACGGCGGGGTTCGCCGCGGCGCCGTCCAGCGTGAAGACAGCGGGCTTTTGCCCGCTTATCGCGCTCAAGTTCCGGCCGCACGGCCGCACCATGGCAGGGCTCCTACGGGGGCCCTTCTGCCATGGCCGACTCAGCCCAGGACCGCAAGCTACCCGCCACCGAGCGCCGCATCCGCAAGGCGCGCGAGGACGGCCAGGTCGCGCGCTCGCGCGATCTGGGGCATGCCGCCGCGCTGGGCGCCGGCATCGGCCTGATCGTCGCCTTCGCGCCGCAGGCCACGCAGTGGCTGCGCGACGCGCTGGCCGCCTCGCTGCGCTTCGACGCGCGCAGCGTGGGCCGCGCCGAGGCCATGACCGAGCACCTGGCCGGCGTCGCGCTGCCCATGCTGCTGCCGCTGCTGCCGCTGTTCGCCGCGGTGATCGCCGCCGCGCTGGCCGCCAGCTGGCTGTCGGGCGGCTGGAACTTCACCTGGAAGCCGCTCGAGCCCAAGTTCGAGAAGATCGATCCGCTGGCCGGCCTGAAGCGGATGTTCTCCGGCCAGCAGCTGGTGCAGGCCATGAAGGCCTGCCTGCTGGCGCTGCTGCTGGGCGGGCTGGCGGCGCTGCTGCTGTCACGCCGCTGGAGCGAGCACGCCGCGCTGCTGGCGATGCCGCTGCCCACCGCGCTGGGCGCCGGTGGTGAGCTGATCCTGGCCGGCCTGCTGGCCCCGCTGGGCCTGCTGGCCGCCTTCGCCCTGGTCGACCTGCCGCTGCAGCGCCACCTGCTGGCGCGCCGCCTGCGCATGAGCGTCGAGGAGGTGAAGAAGGAGCACAAGGACGTCGAGGGCAACGCCGAGGTCAAGGGCAAGCAGAAGGCGCGCATGCGCGAGATGGCCAGCCGCCGCATGCTGGCCGCGGTGCCGCTGGCCGACCTGGTGGTGATGAACCCGACCCACTACGCGGTGGCGCTGAAGTACGACGACACCAAGATGGGCGCGCCGCGGGTGGTCGCCAAGGGCGCCGACCTGCTGGCGCTGAAGATCCGCGACATCGCCCGCGACGCCAAGGTGCCGGTGCTGCAGGCGCCGCCGCTGGCGCGTGCGCTGTACGCGCACTGCGAGCTCGACCAGGAGATCCCGGCGCGGCTGTTCAGCGCCGTGGCCCAGGTGCTGGCCTGGGTCTACCGCCTCAAGGAGGGCATGGCCGCGGGGCAGGGCGCCGAGCTGCCGCCGCCGATGCCCGAGGTGCCCGCCGACATGGACCCGCACAACAAGACGAACAAGCCGAAGGAGGCTGACCGGTGAACGCCTGGCTCGACCGACTCGATGCCCTGATGCAGAGCAAGGGCGCGGCGCGCGCCGCCGTCGTCAAGACCCTGATCGTGCCCATCTTCGTCGTGCTGATGCTGGCGATGATGGTGCTGCCGCTGCCGCCCTTCGCGCTCGACCTGCTGTTCACGCTGAACATCGCGCTGGCGCTGATGGTGATGATCGTCACCTCGCAGATGGTCAAGCCGCTGGACTTCGCCGCGCTGCCGGCGGTGCTGCTGGTGACCACGCTGATGCGGCTGTCGCTGAACGTGGCCTCGACCCGGGTCGTGCTGATGGAGGGCCACACCGGCAGCGGCGCGGCGGGCAAGGTCATCGAGGCCTTCGGCCACGTGATGATCGGCGGCAACTTCGCCGTCGGCCTGATCGTGTTCGCGATCCTGGTGGTGATCAACTTCGTCGTCGTGACCAAGGGCGCCGAGCGCATCGCCGAGGTCGGCGCGCGCTTCACGCTGGACGCGATGCCGGGCAAGCAGATGGCCATCGACGCCGACCTCAACGCCGGCCTGATCGACGAGAAGGAGGCCAAGCGCCGCCGCGCCGAGGTCGGCGAGGAGGCCGACTTCTTCGGCAGCATGGACGGCGCCAGCAAGTTCGTTCGCGGCGACGCCATGGCCGGCCTGCTGATCCTGTTCATCACCATCATCGGTGGCTTCATCGTCGGCGTGGCCATGCACGGCCTGTCGGCCGGCGAGGCGGCGCGCAGCTACATCACGCTGGCCGTGGGCGACGCGCTGGTGGCCCAGGTGCCGGCGCTGCTGATCTCGGTGGCCTCGGCGATGGTCGTCTCGCGCGTGGGCAAGGAGCAGGACATCGGCACGCAGATCCGCGGCCAGGTCTTCAACTCGCCGCGCGCGCTGTACATCGCCGCCGGCGTGGTGGCGCTGCTGGGCATCGTGCCGGGCATGCCGCACTGGATCTTCGGCCTGGTCGCCGCGCTGCTGGTGCTGATGGCCTGGCAGATGGCGCGCAAGCAGGCGCGCGACGCGCAGCTGGCCGCCGCCGGGCCGCGCGGCGGCGAAGTGGTGCCGGCCAGCACCGAGGCCAGCTGGGACGACCTGGTGCCGGTGGACACGCTGGGCCTGGAGGTCGGCTACCGGCTGATCGCGCTGGTCGACAAGGCACGCCAGGGCGACTTGCTGGCGCGCATCAAGGGCGTGCGCAAGAAGTTCGCCCAGGACGTGGGCTTCCTGCCGCCGCCGGTGCACATCCGCGACAACCTGGTCGAGCTCAAGCCCAGCCACTACCGGGTGATGCTGCGCGGCGCGGTGGTCGGCGAGGGCGAGGCGATGCCGGGCCAGTGGATGGCCATCAACCCCGGCGGCGGCGTGCCGCAGCTGCCCGGCACCGCCACCATGGACCCGGCCTTCGGGCTGCCGGCGATGTGGATCGACGAGCGCCACAAGGAGGCCGCCCAAATGGCCGGCTATACGGTGGTTGATTGCGCGACCGTGGTGGCCACCCATCTTTCACACTTGATGCAGCTGAATGCCGCCAAGCTGCTGGGCCGCGTCGAGACGCAGCAGCTGGTCGAGCATGTCACCAAGCTCGCCCCCAAGTTGATCGAGGACGTGATTCCCAAGATGGTCGGCATCCCCACCCTCCAGCGCGTGCTGCAGCTGCTGCTGGAGGAGGGCGTGCACATCCGCGACATGCGCTCCATCGTCGAGTGCCTGGCCGAGCATGCCGCCACCGTCACCGACGCCGGCGAGCTGGCGCGCCGCATCCGCACCCACCTGGCCTCGGCCATCGTGCAGCAGATCTACGGCCCGGTGCGCGAACTGGAGGTGATCGCGCTGGAGCCCGAGCTGGAGCGCCTGGTCACGCAGGCCCTGACCAGCCCGCATGGCGCGGCGCTGGACCCCGGCGTGGCCGACACGCTGACGCGCAGCGCCGCCGAGACGGCCAAGCGCCAGGAAGACCTGGGCCACCCGGCCTGCCTGCTGGTGCCCGACCTGATCCGCGCGCCGCTGGCCCGCCTGCTGCGCCGCGCCGCCCCGCGCCTGAAGGTGCTGGGCCACAGCGAGATCCCTGAAACCCACTCGATCCGCATCGGTTCGATCATTGGAGCTACGGCATGAACGTCAAGCGCTTCACCGCCCGCACCAGCCGCGACGCGCTGGCCCTGGTGCGCCAGGCCTTCGGCGACGATGCCGTGGTGATGTCGACCCGCCCCTGCGCCGAAGGCGTCGAGGTGCTGGCGATGGCGCCCGAGAGCGTGATGCAGCTCGAGCGCGTGGGTGCCGACCTGGAGCGCCGCCAGCAGGCGGCGATGCCGGCGATGCCGGCTCCGGCCGCGCCGCAGCGCCCGGCCGCCCAGCCCGCGGCCCCACGCGGCGGCGACGACAGCCCCGCCGGCCTGGTGGCCGCCGCGCTGCGCGGCGCGCGTGAGCGCATCGCCGGCCGCGCCGACGCCGGCGGCCGCGTCGAGCCCAGCTTCGAGCAGCGCGCCGCGTTGCAGGCGCCGCGCGGGCAGGCCGATGTCGAGCAGGACGTCGAGGCGCTGCAGATGAGCACGCTGTCGTTCCAGGACTACGTGCGCCAGCGCATGCTCAAGCGCCGCCAGGCCGAGCTGGCCGCCGAGGCCGCCGAAGCGCCGCGCCCGGCGGCGCCGACGGTGGTGTCGCCCATCGAGGCCGCGCGCGCCCGCATGAGCCAGCCGCGTGCCGAGGCCGCCGCGCCGGCGCGTGCGCCGCGCGAGCTGCCGGTGCTTAGCGAAGAGGTCGCGCTGCCGCCCTCGGGCAGCGCGGCGGTGGCCGGCGCGGTGCTGCCTCAGCGCGGCGAACAGATCGAGATGATGGCCGAGCTGCGCTCGATGCGCGGGCTGATCGAGCAGCGCTTCGGCGCGCTGGCCTTCATGGAGAAGATGCAGCGCCACCCGCGCCAGGCGCAGCTGGCGCAGCGCATGCTGGACGCCGGCTACTCGCCGGCGCTGATCCGCAAGCTGGCCGGCAGCCTGCCCGAGCAGGTCGACGAGGCCAGCTGGAGCGCCGGCGTGCTCGAGCGCAACCTGCTCACCGGCGAGCGCGAGCTGCCGCTGGAGGACCAGGGCGGCGTCTACGCCCTCGTCGGCGCCACCGGCGTGGGCAAGACCACCAGCACGGCCAAGCTGGCGGCGGCCTTCGCCACCCGCCATGGCGCGGCCAACCTCGGCCTGATCACGCTGGACGCCTACCGCGTCGCCGCCCACGAGCAGCTGCGCACCTACGGCCGCATCCTGGGCGTGCCGGTGCACACCGCGCACGACCGCGCCTCGCTGGAGGATCTGCTGGAACTGCTGTCGGGCAAGCGCCTGGTGCTGATCGACACCGCCGGCGTCAGCCAGCGCGACAGCCGCGCCCGCGAGATGCTGGAGATGCTGTCGCACCCCGCGATCAGCCGGCTGCTGGTGATCAACGCCGCGTCGCAGGGCGAGACCATCGAGGACCAGCTCGCCGCCTACGGTGCCAAGGGCGCCAAGGGCGTGGTGCTGAGCAAGGTCGACGAGGCGGTCAAGATCGGCCCGGCGCTGGACGCGATGATCCGCCACCGCCTGAAGGTGCTGGCTGTGGCCAACGGCCAGCGCGTGCCCGAGGACTGGCACCGGCTGTCGGCCGCGTCGCTGGTGCAGCGTTCGCTCAAGAGCGAGCCGGCGCCGGCCTGGCGCGTCGACGCCGACGACGTGAACCTGGTCTTCGCTGGCCAGCCCATGCCCGCCGGCCCCGGCGCGCTGCACGCCTGAGCCTGGCCGGGAGCCGCACCGTGCAGGACTTCTACCGCACCGCCCCCACGCCGTTGGACCAGGCCGACGGCCTGCGCCGGCTGTTCGCCGGCCGCCGCCAGCAGGTGCTGGCGCTGGCCGCCAACCCGCACCTGCCCTTCGGCGGGCTGGTGCTGGACCGCATCGCCACGCTGCTGGCGGCCCAGGGCCGCCAGGTGCTGGTGGTCGACTCCGGCGCCGGCGCGCCGCAGCCCCACGAGCTGGCCGGCATCGACCTGGCCGCCGGCATCGAGACCATCGCCGAGCGCGTGCGCTACCTGCCGGCGCGCGGGCTGCCGCTGGCGCACGTGGACACGCGCGGCTCGGCCGCCGGCTTCATCGACGCCGTGCAGCGCGCCGCGCCCGATGCCGACGTGCTGCTGCTGCATGCCGACGCGCAGGACCTGGCGCGCATGTTCAAGCGCCGCGCCGCGCGCCCGCTGCTGATCGGCGCCGACCACCCCGAGAGCATCAAGCACGCCTATGCCGCCTGCAAGCTGCTGGCCAAGCGCTGCAACCTGATGACCTTCGACCTGTTGCTGGTGGCACCGCCCGGCTCGCCGCGCGCCAGCGCCATCGTCAACAGCCTGGCCGGCTGCGCCGACCAGTTCCTGGGCGCGCTGCTGTGCGACTGGGCGCTGCTGGACCCGGCCGCCGAGATGCATGCCGATTCGCCGGCGCTGCGCCGGCTGCTCGCCGCGCAGCTGGCGCTGGGCGAGTCCGCCGCCGACGCCGGGCTGCCCGCCGCCGCCCAACAGGCGCCACTGCCGCAGGCCGCAGCCGGCGCACCCACCCGACCCGCATTCCGATAAGAGGCCCGCCCCATGTACACCGCCAAGGGACAACTCGACGCGAACGCGATGCTCAAGCAGTACAGCCCGCTGGTGCGTCGCCTGGCCCACCAGATGATCGCCAAGCTGCCGGCCAACGTCGAGCTCGACGACCTGATCCAGGTCGGCATGATCGGCCTGTCCGACGCGCTGACCCGTTTCGACGCCGCCCAGGGCGTGCAGTTCGAGACCTTCGCCACCCAGCGCATCCGCGGCGCCATGCTCGACGAGCTGCGCGGCAACGACTGGATGAGCCGCGGCGATCGCCGCCACCAGCGCAGCATCGAGGCCGCCGTGCACAAGCTGGAGCAGCGCTTCGGCCGCGCCCCCAGCGAGGGCGAGATCGCCCGCGAGATGGGCCTGTCGCTGTCCGACTACCAGGAACTGCTGGGCAAGGTCCGCGGCACGCAGCTGGTCTACCTCGAGGACATGGGCGGCGACGACAGCAGCGACGACTTTCTCGACCGCCATGTCGCCGACCCCGAGAGCAACCCCGCCGCGCGGCTGCAGGACCGGCGCATGCGCGAGGCACTGGTCGAGGCGATCAAGAACCTGCCCGAGCGCGAGCAGTACGTGATGAGCATGTACTACGAGCACGACATGAACCTCAAGGAGATCGCCGCCGTGCTCGGCGTCACCGAGAGCCGCGTCTGCCAGCTGCACAGCCAGAGCATCGCCCGCCTGCGCACCCGCCTGCGCGAGTGGTAGTTCACGCCGGCCGCCGCAGGGAACGCAGGAGCGGTATCAAGTGAAGCCGACCGCCGTCCGATAGCGTCACGATCAGGAGACAAACACCATGTTCTCAGCCTTCAAGCGCGCCCCGACCGTGCCCGCGAGCACCGCCGCCGAGCCCGCCGCGCAGGCCGCCAGCCACGAGGTGCGCAGCATCGTCGGGGCGATCAGCAAGCAGGCCTCGACCCTTGGTCGCGAGGCCGCCGAGGTGCGTGGCGTCATCGAGGACACCAGCAAGGCCGCCGAGGCGCAGACCCGCGCCGTGCAGTCGCTGGCCGAGCAGCTGCAGCAGGTGGTGCAGGCACAGAACGCCATCGCCCAGGACACCGAGCAGGGCCTGGCCGCCGTCGGCCAGGTCGGCAACGCCGTGCAGGGCATTGGCGCCGAGGTGGCCGGCATCGTCGACACGCTGCGCGAGGTGTCCGGCGCCGCCGGGCAGATCACGCAGATCGCGCTGCAGACGCGGCTGGTGGCCTTCAACGCCAGCGTCGAGGCCAAGCGCGCCGGCGAGGCCGGCCGCGGCTTCGGCGTCGTCGCCGACGCCGTCAAGGACCTGGCGGCCAAGGTCGAGATCTCGTCCAAGGCGATCATGGGCACCATCGCCCAGCTCGACAGCCGCATCGCCGCGCTGTCGCGCGAGATCAGCCGCGATGGCAGCGCCGAGCAGCAAGGCGGCGTGCACCGCGCGCTGGACACCGTGCAGGACGGCGTGCGCCGCATCCTCGCCGCCAGCCAGCAGTGCCGCGACGTCTGCGTCGGGCTGGACCGCCAGATGGACGGCATCGCCGGCGAGATGCGCACCACCACCAAGTCGCTGGGCTCGGCGCTGGCGCGCACCGAGACCTTCCTGAAGATCTCCGAGCACCTGATCGAGCAGGTCGCCGAGTGCGGCATCGAGACCGAGGACACGCCCTACATCGCCGCCGCGCAGCAGGCGGCCGCGCAGGTGACCAAGCTGCTCGAGGACGCGCTGCGCACCGGCGCCATCGGCCAGGCCGACCTGTTCGACGAGCGCTACCAGGCCGTCGAGGGCAGCAGCCCGCAGCAGCACACCACGCGCTTCTGCTCGCTGGCCGACCGGCTGTTCCCGCAGGTGCAGGAGAAGCTGCTCGGGCTGTCGGAGAAGGTCGTCTTCTGCATCGCCGTCGACCGCAACGGCTACGTGGCCTGCCACAACCAGCGCTACAACCAGCCCCAGCGCGCCGGCGACACCTTGTGGAACACCGCCAACTGCCGCAACCGGCGCATCTTCAACGACCGCACCGGCCTGGCCTCGGCGCGCAACCAGCGCCCCTTCCTGCTGCAGACCTACCGCCGCGACATGGGGGGTGGCAACTTCATCGTGCTGAAGGAGGCCGCCGCCCCGATCAGCGTGGCCGGCCGCCACTGGGGCGGGCTGCGCCTGGCGTTCAAGTTCTGAGCGGCGCGCCGCCCTGGCGGCGGCGGCCCAGCGAGCAAGAGCCGGCCCCAGGGCCGGCTTTCTTCATCGGCGCCCGTGTTCATCGGCGCTTGCCGGCCCGGCACCTGACCGCGCGCCGGTGCCGGCACGGCGAAGCCGGCGCCCGGGCGCCGGCGCGGGGGGCGCCGCGCCAGGCGAAGGGCATCGGGGGAGGGGGGAGGCGCAGCGCGGCGCGGCGGGCGCCGCGGCGCCGGCTCAGGCGACCAGGCTGCCGCCGGGGCCGCTGCGGTCGGTGCCGCCGATGGCCGAGTACATCGCCGCGCCGTTGCCGCCCAGGCGCGGCATCAGCACATCGATGGCGCGGTCCAGCGACGCGGTGGCGCGGGCCAGGGCCTCGCGCTGCGCGGCCACCTGGGCGCTGGCCAGCGCCAGCCGGTGGCGCAGCGCGCTGGGCACGCCGCCGCGGCGGGCGGCCTGGCTGAAATGGTCGACGGCCACCGCCAGGGCCGCGTGCAGCTCGGCCGCGGCGCGCTCGACGGCGGCGTTGTCCTGGCTCTGCAGCGCCTGGCCCAGCGCGGCGAGCTGCTGCTCGACGGCGCGCAGCGGTAGCTCCAACGGGTCGGCCGGCGGCACGCTGATCGGCTGGTCGGTAGACGTCTTCATCGTCGGCTGCGCGTTGTCGGCCAGGTCGCCGGCCAGCGGCCGGGGCAGGGGCGGCGCCGCGGCGCCGCAGAACGGGGAGGCATGGTGCGCCGGCGCCGCGCCGGCGCCCGGGGCGTCAGTTGACGCCCGGCTTGCGCGCCATCAGCTCCTGCGCGTTGGCGATCAGCTTGTCGGCGATCGCCTCCGGGTTGACGCGGAACTGGCCGTCGCGGATCGCCTGCGCGATGCGCTCGACCTTCTTGGCGTCGAAGGTGGGGTCGCTGGACAGCTGCGACAGCAGCGAGGCCTCGGGCGACAGCGCGACCTGCGCGCTGGGCTCGGCCTTGGCCACCACCGGCGCGGGCAGGTTCTTGCGATCGGCCCCGGCGGGGCTGATGGCCTTGGTATCGATCGGTCCAATCTTCATTGCAGTCTCCTGTCAGGGGCACGCCAGGGGTGCCGACCCAACGGTATGCAGGACGTATCGGCAGTCCGTATGCGGGACTTTAGGCCCACGGGAAGGTTTTTTTGCGCCCCCCCGCGAACGGGGGGCATGGGCCGGGGCGCTCACAGCTGCAGCTCCACGCGTCGCTCGCCGGTGGCGCGGCCGACGACCACGCGGCCGCCTTCGGTGCGCACGCGCACCGGCTGGCCCTCCAGCCCGGCCGACAGCGCCTGGCCCTCGGCGCTGACCGAGAAGCCGCCACCGCTGGCGACCACACGCACCGGGTCGCCGGCGGCGAACCACTGGCGCACCTGCAGATCGGGGCCGCGCAGCGCATGGCCGGCCTCCACCGGGCGCGTCAGCACGCGGCCCTCGAGCTCGGCGGCCTCGACGAAGGGCCGCTGCGTGGCGGCCGCCCAGTCCACCTCGGCGACCTGCAGCTGCGTCGCGTCGAGGCGCGCGCCCGCCGGCAGCGCGACGCGGGTGAGCACCGCCGGGGCGCTGACGCGCACCTGCACCGGCAGGTAGAAGGTCCAGGCCACCGCGCCCTGTTCGCAGCGCAGGCCCACGCGCGTGCGGCCCCACAGCGGCGAGCCCGCCGCCAGGAAGGCCTGGGCACGTGCGCAGGGCTGCAGGCGCAGGCGCGGGTCGGGCGTGCCGGCCTCGGCGTGCACGCGCGCCTGCGGCGGCGCCTGGGTCTGCGCCGCGTGGCGCGCCAGCGCCAGCGCCTCGTCCAGTGCCCCCGGCGGCAGCGCCTGCAGCGCGGGCAGGCCCTGGGCGGCGGTGGCCGTGGCGGCCGCCGCCAGCCAGCCGGCCAGCGCCAGGGCCGCGCGCGTGGCGCGCGGGCCGTGCAGGGGGAAGGGACGTCGGGTCACGCTGCGCACTGTAGGCAGGGTGGCCGCCCGCCTGAGCGCGAAAAGCACAGCGAAGCGGCCTCTATTCCGCCTCATGTCCCCGGCGCGGCGGCCAAAGAATGCAGCGCATCGCCCGGCAAGGGGCCCCGGTGCGGACCACCGGCCCCGCCCCACCCAGGCGCACCAGGAGCAGCGCATGATCCCCCGTCTGCTGGACAGTATCGACTTCCACGGCCAGGCCTTGAGCCTGCGCGCCGAGCGCCAGCGCCTGATCGCCAGCAACATCGCCAACGCCGACACGCCGGGCTTCCAGGCGCGCGACTTCGACTTCGCCGCCGCGCTGCGCGATGCCACCGGCCAGGCCGCCGCCGCCACCGGCGAGGGCATTGCCAGCGGCGTGGCCCGCGGCGTGATGGGCGAGCCCGGCGCCCGCCTGCCGCCCACGCTGCGCTACGCCACGCCCAGCCAGACCAACCTGGACGGCAACAGCGTCGACATGGACCGCGAGCGCGCCAGCTTCGTCGACAACGCCGTCAAGTACGAGTCCACCCTGCGCTTCATCAACGGCAGCATCCGCACGGTGCTCGACGCGATGAAGAGCCACAACCACGGCTGATAGCCGCCGGGGAGCGCCGCGATGAGTATGTTCCGCATCTTCGACGTCGCCGGCAGCGCGGTCAGCGCGCAGAGCCAGCGCCTGAACGTGGTGGCCAGCAACCTGGCCAACGCCGACACCGTGGCCGGCCCCGACGGCAGCGCCTACAAGGCGCGCCAGGTGGTGTTCCAGACCGTGCTGATGGGCCAGCAGGGCGCGCGCGACGCCGCCGCCGGGCTCAAGGTCTCGACCATCACCGAGAACGACACCCCGGGCCGCCGCGTGCTCGACCCCAAGCACCCCAGCGCCGATGCCGAGGGCTACGTCACCTACAGCAACGTCAACCCGGTCGAGGAGATGGTCAACATGATCTCGGCATCGCGTTCGTACCAGAACAACGTCGAGGTGATGAACACCGCCCGCAGCCTGCTGCTGAAGACGCTGCAGATCGGCCAGAGCTGAGCGGCCCCGGAGAACGCGCATGAGCACCATCGCCAACGACCCCTTCGCCAACGTCGCCGGTGCGCGCCGTGGCGCCGCCGCCGGCAGCACCACCACCGACGACGCCGCCGAGCGTTTCCTGAAGCTGCTGGTCACGCAGATGCAGAACCAGGACCCGCTCAACCCGATGGACAACGCGCAGATCACCACCCAGATCGCGCAGATCAACACCGTCTCGGGCATCGACAAGCTGAACAAGACCATGGGCGAGATGGCCACGCGCTTCTCGCAGCAGACGCTGATGCAGGGGGCGTCGCTGGTGGGCAAGCAGGTCTCGCTGCAGGGCGACCGGCTGGACTTCAGCGACGGCGCCGGCATCGGCGGCTTCGACCTGGCCGGCACCGCCGACCGCGTGCGCGTCGAGATCCTCTCCGGCGCCGGGCGTGTCATCGACACCATCGACATGGGTGCGCTGGACTACGGCCGCCACGGCTTCGAGTACAGCGGCGCCGCCGCCGCCGAGGCGAAGAACTTCCGCGTCGTGGCCACCAACGGCGGCACGCAGATCGGCAGCGTGCCGCTGATGCGCGACCGCGTCGTCGCCGTCAGCACCATCGGCGACCGCCTGGCGCTGCAGACGCGCAGCAGCGGCGAGGTCTGGTACAGCGACGTCAAGGCCTTCAACTGACCCCCCTCACCCCACAACCCGCCGCCCCGGCATCCCCTTCCAGCGCCAGCGCAAGGACCACTCCATGAGCTTCCAGCAAGGTCTCTCGGGCCTCAACGCCACCAGCAAGAACCTGGACATCATCGGCAACAACATCGCCAACGCGAACACCTTCGGCGCCAAGGTCTCGCGCGCCGAGTTCGGCGACGTCTACGCCGCCTCGCTGGGCGGCGGCGGCAGCGCGAACCAGGTCGGCATCGGCTCGTCGCTGCTTGCCGTGGCGCAGCAGTTCACGCAGGGCAACATCACCACCACCGAGAACTCGATGGACCTGGCGATCAACGGCTCGGGCTTCTTCCAGGTCACCGATGGCAAGAGCCCGATCACCTTCACGCGCAACGGCCAGTTCAAGGTCGACCGCGACGGCTACGTCGTCAACAACACCGGCCTGAAGCTGCTCGGCTACGCCGCCGACGAGAAGGGCGTGATCCAGCCCGGCCAGGCCGTGCCGCTGCGCCTGCCCAACACCGGCATCGCGCCGGTGGCCACGCAGACCATGGGCCTGGAGATGAACCTCGACTCGCGCCTGGCCGTGACGGTGCCCGCCACGCTGCCGCCCAACATCGACTTCAACAACGCTGCCACCTACAACAACGCCACCTCGCTGACCCTCTACGACGCCAAGGGCCAGCCGGTGGCGCTGACCTACTACTTCCAGAAGAAGACCACCGACGCCACCAACGGCAACGAGTGGAACGTCTACGCCACCGCCAACGGCACCAGCGTGAAGGTCGACGGCAACGGCGACCCGGACCCGATCAGCACCATCGTCTTCTCGCCCGATGGCAGCGCGCCGACCGCGCCCACCGGGCCGATCACCTTCGACATCCCCGTCAGCACCAACGCGACCGGCGCCCAGACCCTGGCCATCCCCGGCGTCAAGCTCAACCTGACCCGCGTCACCGAGTTCGGCGCGCCGTTCAGCGTCACCGACCTGCGCCAGGACGGCTCGGCGGCGGGCCAGCTGACGGCCATCGCCGTCGAGGCCAACGGCATCGTGATGGCGCGCTACAGCAACGGCCAGTCGCGCCCGGCCGGGCAGATCGAGATCGCCAACTTCCGCAACGTCCAGGGCCTGCGCCCGGGCGGCAGCAACGGCTGGACCAGCACCTTCGCCTCCGGTGAGCCCATCACCGGCGTGCCCGGCGACGGCAACCTGGGCGTGCTGCAGGCCGGCGCGCTGGAGGAGGCCAACATCGACCTCACCGCCGAGCTGGTGTCGATGATCACCGCCCAGCGCAACTACCAGGCCAACACCCAGACCATCAAGACGCAGGACCAGGTGCTGCAGACCCTGGTCAACCTGCGCTGATCATGAAACGCGCGCGCGCCGCCATCGCCGCCGCAGCGGAAGACCGGCCCGGGTCCGGCTCCGCCGGCCCGGGACGAGCCCCCGCGGGGGGTGTCGAGCGCAGCGAGACTGGGGGTCGGTACCGGCCCGGGTCCGGCTTCGCCGGCCCGGGACGAGCCCCCGCGGGGGGTGTCGAGCGCAGCGAGACTGGGGGTCGGTACCGGCCCGGGTCCGGCTTCGCCGGCCCGGGACGAGCCCCCGCGGGGGGTGTCGAGCGCAGCGAGACTGGGGGCTAGTCATGGATCGGCTCATCTATCTGGCGATGTCGGGTGCCAAGGCGGCGCTGCAGCGCCAGGACGTGCTGGCCAACAACCTGGCCAACGCGTCGACCACCGGCTTCCGCGCCGAGCTGCACGCCTTCCGCGCCGTGCCGGTGCGCGGCGACGGCGCCAGCACCCGCGTCTACGCGCTGGAGTCCACCGTCGGCGCCGACCACCGCCCCGGGCCCGTGCAGGGCACCGGCCGCGCCCTCGACGTCGCCATGCAGGGCAACGCCTGGCTGGCCGTGCAGGGGCTGGACGGCACCGAGGCCTACACCCGCGCCGGTGCGCTGCAGGTCGATCCTCAGGGCCAGCTGGTCACGCCCTCGGGCCTGCCGGTGCTGGGCGATGGCGGTCCGATCACCGTGCCCGCGAACGCGACCGTGGAGATTGCCGCCGACGGCAGCATCACCGCGCGCAGCGGCAACGCCCGGCCGCAGCAGGTGGGCAAGCTGAAGATGGTGATCCCCGAGGCACCGCTGGCACGCGGCGCCGACGGGCTGTTCCGCGCCGCCGAGGGCGAGCTGCCGGCGGCGCCGCAGGCGCGGCTGCAGAGCGGCGCGCTCGAGGGCAGCAACGTCAGCGCCGTCGAGACCATGGTGGCGATGATCGCCGCCGCGCGCCAGTTCGAGCAGCAGATGAAGATGCTGCAGGGCACCGAGCAGCGTGAGCAGAACGCCGCCAAGCTGCTGGGCACGCAGTAGGCGCGCCCCGGGGCCGGCCTCGCCCGGCCCGGCGCCGCCACGGCGGCGGCGCCTGGAACAGGCCCCCCGGAGCCCGGCTTTTCGCCGGCTTCCCACCCTCAAGTTCCGGCGAAGATGGCCGCGACCCCTGCAACAGGACGCGCGCACCATGATCCGATCGCTGTGGATTGCCAAGACCGGCATGGAGGGCCAGCAGACCAAGCTGGACGCCATCTCGAACAACCTCGCCAACGTGGCCACCAATGGCTACAAGCGCGGCGGCGTGGTCTTCGAGGACCTGATGTACCAGAACCTGCGCCAGACCGGCGCCGCCAGCAGCGAGCAGAGCCAGCTGCCCACCGGCCTGCAGGTGGGCCTGGGCGTGCGCAGCGCCGCCACCACGCGCAACTTCGCCCAGGGCACGCTGCAGCAGACCAGCAACAACCTCGACGTCGCCATCAGGGGCGCCGGCTTCTTCCAGATCCAGCTGCCCGACGGCGGCACCGGCTACACGCGCGACGGCTCGTTCCAGGTCGACGCCAACGGCCAGCTGGTGACCAACGCCGGCTACGTGCTGCAGCCCGGCATCACCATCCCGGCCACCGCCACCAGCGTCACCATCGCCCAGGACGGCACGGTGCAGATCGGCGTCGCCGGCCAGGCCAACCCGCAGACCGTGGGCCAGATCCAGCTGGCGACCTTCGTCAACCCGGCCGGCCTGGAGCCGCGCGGCGGCAACCTGTTCGCCGAGACGGCCTCGTCGGGCACGCCCAACGCCGCCGCGCCGGGCAGCGCCGGCCACGGCACGCTGGCCCAGGGCTTCGTCGAGGGCAGCAACGTCAACGTCGTCGAGGAGCTGGTGGCGATGATCGCCACGCAGCGCGCCTACGAGCTCAACTCCAAGGCCATCCAGACCTCGGACCAGATGCTGCAGCGTCTGGGCCAGCTGTGATCAACCGCGGAGCCGCCATGATCCGGACCCTGCTGCTCGCCGTCGCCGCCGTCGCCGTCGCCGCCCTCTCCGGCTGCGGGATGATGTACCCACGCGTGCAGGTGGCCGACACCGCGCCGGTGCTGCCCCAGCAGATGCAGCAACCGGTGGCCGGCAACGGCGCCATCTTCCAGTCGGCCAGCTACCGGCCGCTGTTCGAGGACTACCGCGCGCGACTGGTCGGCGACACGCTGACGGTGCAGATCGTCGAGAAGGTCACCGCCAGCCAGAAGTCCACCAGCAGCATCGACAAGAGCGGCTCGGTCTCGGCCAGCGTCAGCGCGATGCCGGGCGTGCCGGCCAAGGCCTTCGCCCGCGGCACCGCCGCCGGCGAGAGCGCCAACGCCTTCGCCGGCAAGGGCGCCACCGAGAGCAGCAACGACTTCAGCGGCACCATCACCGTGGTCGTGCGCCAGGTGCTGCCCAACGGCCACCTGCTGATCACCGGCGAGAAGCAGATCGGCGTCAACGCCAACGTCGACGTGCTGCGCTTCTCCGGCCAGGTCGACCCGCGCGCCATCCAGCCGGGCAACACGGTGCAGAGCGCGGCCATCGCCAACGTGCGCCTGGAGCACCGCGGCCGCGGCGCCCAGGCCGACGCCCAGGCCATAGGCTGGCTGGCGCGGGTCTTCCTCAGCGTGCTGCCGATCTGATGCCAGCGTCGCCGCGAGCCTTCATGACCTTGTCCACCGCGATGCGCCTGTCCCGCCGAGTTCCCCCCAGCGAGCGCGCGCTGCGCTGGCTGTGCCTGCTGGCGGCGCTGCTGGCCAGCGGCGCGCTGTGGTGGCCGGCGCCGGCCGCGGCCAGCGTGCGCATCAAGGAAGTGGCCGCCGTGCAGGGCGTGCGCAGCAACCCGCTGGTCGGCTACGGCCTGGTCGTGGGCCTGGACGGCACCGGCGACCAGACCACGCAGACCCCGTTCACCACCCAGGCGCTCAACGCCATGCTGCAGCAGATGGGCATCACCGTGCCGGCCGGCGCGGCGATGCAGCTGCGCAACGTGGCCGCGGTGATGGTCACCGCGGCGCTGCCGCCCTTCGCCCAGCCCGGGCAGACGGTGGACGTCGTCGTCAGCTCGGTGGGCAATGCCAAGAGCCTGCGCGGCGGCACGCTGATCGCCACGCCGCTGAAGGGTGCCGACGGCCAGGTCTATGCGCTGGCCCAGGGCAACCTGATCGTCGGCGGCGCCGGCGCCGCCGCCGGCGGCAGCAAGGTGCAGATCAACCACCTGTCGGCCGGCCGCATCCCCGAGGGCGGCACCGTCGAGCGTGCCGTGCCCACGCCGCTGCTCGAGGGCGACTCGCTGACCCTGGGCCTGTCGGCGCAGGACTTCGCCACCGCGCGCGCCGTGGCCGAGGCCATCAACGCGGCCAAGGGCGCCGGCGTGGCCCAGGCCCTGGACGGCCGCAGCGTGCGCGTGCGTGCGCCGCAGGACGGCGCCCAGCGCGTGGCCTTCCTCGCCGACATCGAGAACCTCAGCCTGACGCTGGCCAAGCCGGCGGCGCGCGTGGTGCTCAACGCGCGCACCGGCTCCATCGTGATGAACGACGCCGTCACGCTGGGCGCCTGCGCGGTGGCCCATGGCAACCTCAGCGTGACCATCAGCAACACGCCCATGGTCAGCCAGCCCGCGCCCTTCGGCCAGGGCCAGACGGTGCAGGCCGACAAGACCGACATCACCGTCAGCCAGCAGGCCGGCTCGCTGATCCACATGCCCGCCGGCGTCAAGCTCACCGACGTGGTCAAGGCCCTCAACGCGCTGGGCGCCACGCCGATGGACCTGCTGGCCATCCTGCAGGCGATGAAGAGCGCCGGCGCGCTCAACGCCGAGCTCGAGGTGATCTGAGCATGGCCGCCATCCCCGGCAGCAACGCCACCGGCGCCGCGCCGCTGGCCTTCGACGCGCGCTCGCTGGAGGCGCTGCGCGGCAAGGCCGCCGCCGACCCCAAGGCCGCCGTCCGCGAGAGCGCGCGCCAGTTCGAGGCCCTGTTCATGGGCGAGCTGATGAAGAGCCTGCGCGCCACCGTGCGCCAGGGCAGCGAGGAGAACGGCGGCAACTCGGGCCTGGGCGTGGAGATGCTGGACAGCCAGCTGGCCACCCAGCTGGCCGGCCGCCCGGGCGGCCTGACCGACGCCATCGCCCGCCAGCTCGAGCGCCAGGCCGGCCAGATGGGCCTGACGCCCGGACCCATCCCCAGCACCGCCACGGCCAACCCGGTGCCGGCGCCGCTGCAGGCGCAGCCGCGCGTCGAGCAGATCCCGCAGAAGGGCCCGGCCGGCTTCGTGCAGCAGCATGGCGACGCCGCGCGTGCCGCCGAGGCCGCCACCGGCATCCCGGCGCAGTTCATGATCTCGCAGGCGGCGCTGGAGACCGGCTGGGGGCGCAAGGAGATCCGCCATGCCGACGGCCAGCCGGCGCACAACCTGTTCGGCATCAAGGCCGGCGCCAACTGGAAGGGCCCGGTGGCCGAGGTGACCACCACCGAGTACATCGACGGCAGGCCGCAGAAGGTCGTCGCGCGCTTCCGCGCCTACGCCAGCTACGCCGAGTCCTTCGCCGACTACGCGCGGCTGATGAAGGACAACCCGCGCTACCAGGGCGTGATCGCCGCCGGGGGCAGCGCCAGCGGCTTTGCCCACGGGCTGCAGAAGGCCGGCTACGCCACCGATCCGGCCTATGCCAGCAAGCTCACCGCGGTCATCAACACCACGCTGCGGCTGCAGCGTTCGCTGGCCTAAGCGCCGGAGGGGACCATGGGCAGCGCCCTGATGCAGCTGGGGATCCGGGCAATGATCGCCAACCAGGCGGCGTTGCAGACCACCAGCCACAACATCGCCAACGCCAACGTCGCCTACTACTCGCGGCAAAGCGTGGAGCTGGCCACCGCCAAGGGCCAGTTCACCGGCGCCGGCTTCTTCGGCCGCGGCGTCGACGTGGTCTCGGTGGCGCGTGCGCACGACGCCCACCTCACGCGCGAGGCTGCCAGCGCGCGCTCGCTGGAGGGCCTGGACGCGGCGCGGCTGCGCCACATGCAGCGCATGGAGAGCGTGTTCCGGCCCGGCGAGGCCAGCCTGGGCTTTGCCGCCAGCGAGTTCCTCAACTCGATGAGCGACCTGGCCACGCGGCCCTCCGACGCGTCGACGCGCCAGGTGGTGCTGGCCCGCGCCGCCGACCTGGCCTCGCGCCTCTCCGAGGCCAGCGACGGCCTGGAGGGCGTGCAGGCCGGCCTGACCGCCGAGATCAAGGGTTCGGTCGACATCATCAACCAGCTGGCCGAGCAGGTGGCCATCGCCAACCAGCGCATCGCCGAGGTCAAGGGCCTGGGCCAGCCGGCCAACGACCTGCTCGACCAGCGCGACCGGCTCATCGCCGAGATCTCCAAGTACATCGCCGTCACCCGTGTCGAGTCCACCGACGGCACTTCGGCGCTGTTCGTCGGCGGCGGCCAGCGCCTGGTGCTCGGCGCCCACCCGTCCAAGCTGGAGGTGCTGCCGGACCTGGCCGACGCGCGCCGCGTGCGCATCGGCATCACCGAGGGCACGGTCAAGCGCAGCCTGGACCAGAGCTCGATCACCGGCGGTGAGCTGGCCGGGCTGCTGCGCTTCCAGACTGGCGACCTGGCCAGCGCGCGCGCGCTGGTGGGCCAGTACGCCGCGGCCCTGGTCGGCGCCATCAACAACCAGCAGACGCTGGGCCTGAACCTGCACCCGCCGCTGGGCACCGTCACCGGCAGCCCGCTGTTCTCCATCGGGGCGCCGCTGGCGCTGCCCTACAGCAGCAACCAGCAGCCGCCGGCGCCGGTGGCACTGACCATCACCAACCATGCCGCGTTGCAGGCCAGCGACTACGAGATGGTCGAGGACGCCAGCAACCCGGGCAGCTTCATCGTCACGCGCCTGCGCGACGGCCTGGTGCGCAGCGTCGCCAGCGGCGACGAGATCGACGGCTTCCGCATCGACATCGGCCCGCCGGCGCCCGCCGCCGGCGACCGCTACCTGCTGCAGCCGGTCTCGCGCGCCGCCGGCGGTGTGCGCCGCCTGCTCGACGACCCGCGCGACCTGGCCGCCGCCCTGCCGCTGGTGGCCTCGACCAGCGCCGCCAACACCGGCACCGTCAGCGTCAGCGCGCTGACCATCACCAGCAACCCGCTGCCGGTGGCCGGCGCCACGGCACGCATTACCTTCACCAGCGACACCGGCGACTACAGCTGGGACCTGCTGGACAGCAGCAACAACGTGCTGTCCAGCGGCACCGGCACCTGGGCCGTGGGCCAGACGCTGCCGGCCAATGCGCTCGACATCAACGGCTTCACGCTGAACCTGTCGGGCGTGCCGCGCACCGGCGACGTGATCAACGTCGAACCCACGCCGGCCAGCGCGGTGTCCAGCAACAACGGCAACGCACTGGCGATGCTGCTGCTGCGCGAGCGCGGCGTGGTCAACGGCATCTCGCCGGGCGAGAGCTGGGCCGGCACGATGGCCGAGATCGGCGTGCGCGTGCAGACCGCCACCTCCACCGCCGAGATGTCGGCCGGCACCTCGGTGCGCGCCGAGGCGGCACGCAGCAGCATGGCCGGCGTCAACCTCGACGAGGAGGCGGCGCGGCTGATCATGTACCAGCAGAGCTACCAGGCGGCAGCCAAGGTGCTGCAGGTGGCGCAGTCCCTGTTCGACGAGCTGCTGGCGGTGTCGCGCGGCTGAGCTCCCCTTCACTGAACACGAGAGCCCAACATGGTCATCCGGGTCGCCACCGCCACGATGTGGAGCCAGTCCAACGCCAACCTGCAGTTCCGCGCGCAGGAGCTGAGCGACGCGCAGACGCGCCTGACCAGCGGCAAGCGCGTGCTGCGCGCCAGCGACGACCCGGCCGCCGCCGCCGCCGCCGAGCGCGCGCTGGCGATCAAGTCGCGCACCGACGCGCAGATGCGGGTGCTGGACGCCAGCCGCAACTCGATGACGCTGTCCGAGGCCGCGCTGGGCGAGGCCTACGAGGTGGTGCAGCAGGCGCGCGAGGCCATCCTGGCCTCGGGCAACGGCAGCTTCAGCGACGTCGAGCGCCGGCTGATGGCCGAGCGTCTGCAGGGCCTGCGCGGCGAGCTGCTGGCGATGGCCAACCGCAGCGACGGCGCCGGCCGCTACCTGTTCGGTGGCCAGGGTGCCGACGGCCAGCCGCTGGTCGACGCGCCCGGTGGCGTGGTCTTCAACGGGGCCGCCGGCCAGCAACAGGGCGCCAGCGGCGACTCGATGCCGCTGTCGATCGACGGCCGCGCCGCCTTCCTCGAAGCCCCCGACCCGGCCAACCCCGGCGTGCTGCTGTCGGCGTTCGACGTGCTGGACACCGCCATCGCCGAGCTGTCGACGCCCAACCGCACGGCAGCGCAGATCGCCAGCACCGTCGAGGCCGGCCTGCGCCAGGTCGACGCCGTGATGTCCAACCTGTCGAGCTGGCGCTCGCGCGCCGGCGAGGCGCTGAACCGGCTGGACAACCTGGAGGCGCGGCTGAAGCAGACCAAGCTCGACGCCGAGACCGAGCGCAGCAGCGCCGAGGACCTGGACATGGTCGCCGCGATCTCCGATTTCCAGAGCAAGCAGACCGGCTACGATGCGGCCCTGAAGACCTACGCCATGGTGCAGCGCATGACGCTGTTCGACCACCTGCGTTGAACCGCGCCCGGCTGCCCGGCCGGGCAGCTGAGGCATGCAAGAACACTCCATCCTCGCCCACTTCACGCTGGGCTACGGCCCGCTGATAGACGCCCAGCGGCAGGTCGCTGCCACGCGGCTGACGCTGTTCGCCGGCGATCCCGCGCCCACGCCCGACGCCGCCGCGTTGCTGGCGGCGCTGCGCGCGGTCTGGCCGGAGCCGGGCGCCGCGCCGGCGCGGCCGCCGGTGCTGCTCAACGTCGCCCACGAGGCCTGGCTGCGGGCGCTGCTGGCCGCCGCGCCGGGGCCCAGCTGGGCGCTCGAGGTGCCCGCCTTCGCGGCCGCCGATGCCGGCTGGCAGCCGCTGCTGGCCGCGGCGCACGCCGCCGGCACCCCGCTGCTGCTGAAGGGGCGCGCCGCCGCAGCGCTGGCGCCCGAGGTGGCGGCCCTGTTCGGCCAGACCATCGCCGAGCTCGACGCGGTGGCCGGCGCCAGGCTGCCCGCCCAGACCCTGGTGGAGGGCGTGCACAGCTCGGCCCAGGTGGCGCAGGCGCTGGCGCAGGGCGCCGCCGGCGTGCTGGGCTGGCCGCTGGACGACCCGCCGCCGGTGGCCGGCAAGGGCCGCCTGCCCACCGACGTGTCGACCGTGATGGCCTTGATCCAGGGCGTGGACCGGGGTGACGACGTGCGCGAGCTGGAGGCCGTGCTCAAGCGCGACCCCGGTCTGGCCTTCCGCCTGATGCGCTACCTCAACTCGCCGGCCTTCGGACTCAGCGTCGAGGTCAACTCGCTGGGCCATGCGCTGATGCTGCTGGGCTACAACCGGCTCAAGCGCTGGCTGGCGCTGCTGCTGGCCTCGGCCGGCCAGGCCGAGGATGCCAAGCCGCTGATGTTCGCCGCCGTGCGCCGCGGCCTGCTGGCCGAGGCGCTGGGCCGCATCCACGGCGATGCCGAGACCCAGGGCGAGCTGTTCCTGTGCGGCGTGTTCTCGCTGCTGGACCGGCTGCTGCAGCAGCCGCTGGACGAGGTGCTGAAGGGCGTGCCGGTGCCCGAGCGCGTGGCGCAGGCGCTGCGCGACGAGAGCGGGCCGCATGGCCCCTACCTGGCCCTGGTGCGTGCCGTCGAGCAGTCGGCGCGCTTCGACATCGCCGAGCAGCGCGACGCGCTGCTGGTGTCGGCGCCGCAGCTGGCGCAGGCGGTGCTGGCCGCGCTGCAGGCCGGCCGCCAGCTCGAGGCGTGATGCCGGTGCCGCGCCCGGGGCCGCGGTGAACGACGCGGCGCAGCCGGTGGGGCTGCCGCCGGCGCCGCTGCTGGCGGGGCTGATCGACGAGCTGGACCTGGCGCTGCTGTGGTTCGACCGCCAGGCCACGCTGCGCTGGTTCAACCGTGACGCCGCGTCGCGCCTGGGTTGCCGCAGTGGCCAGCGCGTGGCCGTGGCCGCGGCGGTGCTGGGCGAGGCGGCGGCGGCCTGGCTGGACGAGGCCGTGGCCGCACGTCGCAGCGCCCGCGTGCGCCTGGCCGATCCCGACGGCGCCGGCTGGCTGCTGGCCACCTGGCCGGCCGGTGCCGGCATGGCTTGCCAGCTGCGGCGCATGCAGGCGCGCGCCGACGAGGCCGGGCCGACGGCGGCCGGACCCGGCGCCGTGCCGCGGCCGGCCGACGACGGCTCGGCCTTGCTGCGCCTGCTGTGGGGCTCGGCGATGGCCGCACTGCAGCTCGATGCCAACTTCCGCCTGCTCGACCTGAACCCCGCGGCGCTGGCCCTGTTCGGCCAGCCGCGCGAGCGCCTGCTGGGCCGCGACCCGAGCGACCTCGAGGTGCCGGCGGCGCGCGCCGCGCACCGCGCCGCGCGCCGCGGCTGGGCGGCGGCGGCCGACGCCGGCCAGGCCATCGCAGCGCTGGTGCTGCAGCTGCCCGATGCACGGGGACAGCCGCGGGTGCTCAGCGCCGAGGTGACGCGGCTGGAGTCGCCGCGGCGCTGGCTGCTGCTGCTGCAGGACCCCGGCCCCGCGCGCGCCGCACGCCAGCAGGCGCAGCGCGCGCAGGACGAGCTCTCGCGCTGGTTCGAGCTGTCCGGCGCGGCCTGCGTGGTCTACGACGCCAGCGGCCTGATCGTGCGCACCAACGCCGCCTTCGAGGCGCTGCTGTCGCCGGTCCCCGAGGTGCTGGACGATGCCGCCCCCGAGCTGGCGCGGCTGCTGGGCTGGGAGCAGGGCGCGCCGCTGGCTGCGCTGCGCCCCGGTGCGCCGGCGCTGCACCGCGAGGCCCTGCTGCCCCTGCCCGGCGGCTCCCGCCGGCCCCTGTCGGCGCGCCTGGCGGCCTATGCCGAACCGGGCGGCGACGCCGCGTCGCTGCGCGTCATGGCCGTGGTCCAGGACCGCAGCGCCGAGGACGAGCGCGACCTGGCCCAGCTCGAGATGGGCATGCTGATGGACACCGCCAGCATCGGCGTGGCCACCTTCGACCCGGCCCGCGGCTGGCGGGCGCCGCCGGCCAAGCTGGCCGCTGGCGGCCGGGGCGAGGGCGGCGGTGCGCTGGGTGCGCTGCGCGGCATCGGCCGCGAGCTGGTCGAGCCCGAGTCGCAGGCCGAGTTCGAGCGCCTGCAGGCGGCCTTGCGCAAGGGCGAGCGCACCGAGGTGCGCTACGCCGTGCGCCACCCCGAGCTGGGCCAGCGCTGGCTGCTCACGCGGGTGGAGCCGGCGGCGCTGCCCGGCGGCCGCACGACCTCGGTGGTGACGCTGGACATCACCGACCAGGAGCGTGCGCGCCGCCGCAACGAGCAGCTGCTGCGCGAGCTGACGACCATCCTCGACAGCTCGACGGCCGGCATCGCCTACCTGCGCGGGCGGCTGCTGGTGCGCTGCAACCAACGCTTCGAGCAGATGCTGGCGCTGGAGCCGGGCGCCGCCGCGGGGGCCACGCTGACCGAGCTGCTGCAGGGCCGCACCGAGCCGCCGCAGGCGGTGGCGGTGGCGCTGCAGGCGCTGGAGCAGGGCCGCCCTTGTGAGCTGGAACTGCACCGTGCCGGTGCCGACGGGCGCCCGCGCTGGCTGGCCCTGTCGCTGCGCCAGGCGGCGGCGGCCGACGGCAGCACCGTCGCCGATGGCAGCGAAGCCGTGGCGGTGCTCACCGACGTCACGCACCTCAAGCGCCAGCAGGCCGAACTGGAGCAGCTGCTGCGCGACCGCGAGCTGATGTTCAGCCTGTCCGAGGTCGGCATCGTGTTCCAGCGCGGCGCACGCATCGCCCGCGCAAACCAGGCGATGGCGGTGCTGACCGGCTACGCCGCGCCCGAGCTGGGCCGGCTGGACATGGCCGAGCTGTACGAGAGCCCACGCGCCTGCGCCGACTTCGAGGCGCGCATCGCCGAGGCGCTGGCGCGCGAAGGCCGCTTCAGCGGCGAACGCCAGCTGCGCCAGCGCGACGGCCGGCTGCGCTGGGTGCAGGTGACGGCGCGCGCGCTGGATCCCGAGCCCGACGGCGACGCCCCGCTGGGCCCCGAGGGCGCCGAGGCCGAGGCCGGCCCGGCGCTGGTCTGCAGCTTCGTCGATGTCGACGAGCGCCACCGCGCGCGCGAGGCACTGGCGGCGCAGGCCGAACGCACGCGCGCGGTGCTCAACTCGGTGCAGGTGGGCATCGTCACCGCGTCGGCGCGTGGCATCGAGTGGATGAACCGATCGGCCCGCCGCATGTTCGCCGGCGAGCTGGCCGACTTCGTCGGCGAACCGCTGGCCACCGTGGCCACCGAGGAGCCCGGCCACCCCTTGCGCCGCCTGGCCGGCGCACCGCCGGCGGCGGGGCAGGGCGAGAGCTTCGAGTGCCGGCTGCGCGGCCGCGACGGGCGCGAGTTCTGGGTCGTGGGCAACGCGGTGGCCACCGGCGACGCCGCGGGCAGCGGCCACGAGCTGACGGTGGCGCTGCTGGACATCGAGCGCCGCCGCCAGGCCGAGCTGGCGACCGCGGCGACGCAGGCCTCGCTGCGCCGGCTGATCGAGACGGCGCCGCTGGCCATCGCGCTGTTCGACGCCGCCAGCCGCCGCGTGCTGCAGTCCAACCAGACGGCGCTGCGGCTGTTCGCCGGCGCAGCCGCCGCGCCCGCTGCCGGGCCCGAGGGGCAGCTGCTGGACGAGGCCTGCGTGCCGGCGCTGGCCCTGACGCTGGGGGGCTGGCTGGCCGAGGCGGCGGCGCGCGCTGCCGGCGTGCGCGGCGAATGGCGCGAGTACAGCAGCGACGGCTCGGTGGCGCGGGTCTGGGACTGCCGCGTCGAGCCCCTGCCGCAGGGCGGCGCCGCCGATGCGCAGCTGATGCTGGTGGCCAGCGACGTCACCGAGCAGCGCGCCGCCGAGCAGTCGCGCCTGGACGCCGCGATCCAGCAGCGCGAGCTGCTGGTGCGCGAGGTGCACCACCGCATCAAGAACAACCTGCAGGGCGTGGCCGGGCTGCTGCAGCAGAACGCGGCGCGTCGGCCCGAGCTGGCCACGGCGCTGCACGAGGCCGTGAGCCAGGTGCAGGCCATCGCCCAGGTCTATGGCCTGCAGGTGGGCGCCGCCGGCCCCCTGGCGGCGGTGCCGCTGGCACGTGCCATCGCCGGCTCGGTGCAGCGCAGCTTCGGCCGCGCCATCGCCGTCGAGGTGGACGGCGCGCTGCCGCACCTGCTGCCCGAGGCCGAGGCGATCCCGGTCGCGCTGACGATCAACGAGCTGCTGACCAACGCCGTCAAGCATGGCGACCCGGCCGGCGAGCCGCGCTGCACGCTGGCGGCGGCGGGTGAGCATGGCGAGGGGCTGCAGATCACGGTGAGCAACCCGGGCACGCTGCCCGCGGGGCTGGACGCTGCGCGGCTGCGCGGCGGTGTCTCGGGCCTGGGGCTGGTGCGCGCGCTGCTGCCGCGCAAGGGCGCGGCGCTGGAGCTGCGCCAGGACGGCGGGCGTGTGCTGGCGCGCATCGTGCTCTCGCCGCCCAGCGTGCGCCTGCCCGAGCCGCCGCCGGGTGAGCCTGGGCCACAATCGCCGGCATGAGTGCCAGCGCCGCCTCCACAGCCCCCACGCCGCATGCCGCGGGTGCGGCCGGTGGCGCCTCCGGCAAGGGCCGCATCCTGGTCGTCGACGACGACCGCCTGGTGCTGGCCACGGTCAGCCACGGGCTGGCGCAGGCCGGCTACGAGGTCATCGACGCCGACAACGGCGACGACGCCATCCTGCTCGCCCGCGAGCACCGGCCCCAGCTCGCGCTGCTGGACATCCGCATGGAGGGCAAGAGCGGCTTCGATGTGGCGCGCACGCTGCGCGACGCCTACCGCATCCCCTTCATCTTCCTGTCGGCCTTTGCCGACGCGCAGACGATTGCCGAGGTCAATGCGCTGGGCGCGCTGGCCTACCTGATCAAGCCGCTGGAGGTGGGGCAGATCGTGCCCACCGTCGAGGCGGCCTTCGCGCGGCTGCGCAGCGAGCCCGCCGCGGCGCCGGCACCGGTGGCCGCCGCCGCGCCGTCGCCGCTGGACGACCCGCTGCCGCTGGCCGTGGGTCTGCTGATGCACCGCCATGGGCTGGCGCGCGATGCGGCCTGGGCCAGGCTGCAGCAGCTGGCGCAGGCCGCGGGCATCGCGCCGCCGGCGCAGGCCGAGCGGCTGCTGGCGGCGGTCGAGGAACTGGCGCGCAGCGGCGGCTGAGGGCCGCGGCGTGCGCCCCGGCCTTGCAGGCCGCGCCCACGTCCAGCCCTGCAGGCCGCGCTCGCGCTGGCAGGCGCTCGCCCTTCGCCTGGCGCAGACCTGTCCGCAGGGACAGGCCTGCGTCCCGGCTCAGCCCTGCAGGCCGCGCTCGCGCTGGCAGGCGCTCGCCCTTCGCCTGGCGCAGACCTGTCCGCAGGGACAGGCCTGCGTCCCGGCTCAGCGCAGCGTGAAGTAGAAGCTGGCGCCGCGGCCGGTCTCGGCCTCGGCCCAGACCTGGCCGCCATGCCGGGCGACGATGCGCTTCACCGAGGCCAGCCCCACGCCATGGCCGGGGAAGTCGGCCTGGCTGTGCAGGCGCTGGAACAGGCCGAACAGGCGCTCGGCCTGGCGCATGTCGAAGCCGGCGCCGTTGTCGCGCACGACGAAGCAGCGGCCCGGGCGCCCCGGGTTCTCGGCGCGCAGCGCAATGCGTGCCACCGCGCAGCGCTGCGTGTACTTCCAGGCGTTGCCCAGCAGGTTCTCCAGCACCTGGCGCAGCAGCGTCGGGTCGCCCACCACCTGCAGGCCGGGCTCGATCTCGATCTCGGCCTGGCGCTCGGGCGCGTTGCGGCGCAGGTCGTCGACCACGTAGCCGGCCAGCTGCGACAGGTCCACCGGCTGGCGCGCCAGCGGCTGCGATGACAGCCGCGCCAGCGTCAGCAGCGCGTCGATCATGCCGTTCATGCGTGCCGCCGCACCCAGCACGCGGTCGAGGTGGTCGTTGGCGACGCGGTCCAGCTGCGCGCCGTAGTCCTCCTTGACGATGCGCGCGAAACCCTCGACCACGCGGATGGGGGCGCGCAGGTCATGCGTCAGGGTGAACACGAAGCCGTCGTCGGAGGCGGCCTCGGGCGTGGCCGGCAGCGGCTGCTGCAGCACCAGCAGCGCGCGGCGGCCCTCGGCCTGCAGCCGGTGCAGCAGCCAGCCATGCCCGTCGTCGGCGCCGGCATCGCCCGCCTCGTCCTGGCCTTGCAGCCACGCCGCGGCGCGGCGGCGCAGCGCCTCGGGCAGCGGCGGCGGGGGCACGCCGCCCTGGGACGGCGCCGCGGGCGCGGCCGGCATCAGGTCGGGGCCCAGGCGGGCGCCGGCTGCCAGGCCCTGCCAGGGGCCGGCCTCGGCGCCGGCCAGCAGCAGCTGCCAGCCATCGCCGTCGGCCAGCGCCAGCAGCGCCGGGCTGCCGATGGCCGCCAGGGCCGGGCCCAGGGCGGCGCCGGCGGCGCGGCAGGCATCCTGGCCGTCGGTGGGCTGGGCGCGGCCGGCAAAGCCGTCGAAGCGGCCCTCGGCGTCGTGGCAGGGTTCGCCGGCCAGCAGCCAGGCGCCGCTGCCGCAGGGTGCCCGCGGCGCCAGCACGCGCAGCCCGGCGAAGGGCTGGCCGGCCTGCAGGCGCTCGGCCAGCGCCGGGCCGGCGGCGGCAAACAGGTCCTGGGCCTCGGCGCCGGCCGGTGCCTCGGCCCAGTGCAGCAGGCGGTGGTTGCGGTCGGTGCGCCAGTGCGGCGCGGGGTCCAGCCGCTGCTGCCGGCGGGCGGCCTCGCGCAGGCCGCGCAGCTCGTTGACCAGGCGGGCGCGCTCGCGGGCGGCTCCGGCCAGCCAGCCCAGCGCGGCCAGGCCTGCAGCGGCCAGCAGCAGGCCCAGCAGCCAGGGCCAGGGGCTGGTGGCGGCCGCACCGGCGGCCCAGCCGGGACCACTGGCCGTTGCCGCGACGGCCGCCACGCCGGCGATCCGGGGGCCCGCCGGCCTGGCGCCCGGCGACGCATCGGCGGGCTTGCGCTCGGCGCGTGCAGGGCGGCGGGAGCGCTGTCGCGGCATGCGAGCCATTGTACGAATGGCGCCTGGCCGGCCAGGCGTGAAGCCCGCACGGCTCAAGTCGGTGCATGGCGCGCCGAAACCCCTGGCAGGGACGCATCGCGTTCGCCCCCGACTATGCTTGACGACTCCCGAGCCGCTACCGCGATGACCGCCACGCCGCCGCCCCCCACCGTCGCCGGGCCGCCCCTGCTGGATGCCGAAGCCCTGGCGCGGCTGCGCGCCCTGGACCCCGGCGGTCGCATGGGTGTGCTGCACCGGGTGATGAGCACCTATGTCGCCTCGATCGACCGCTCGCTCGCGCAGCTGCAGGCCGCGGCCGACGGCGACGATGCCGAGGCCGTCTCGCGGCTGGCGCACACGCTGAAGTCGAGCTCGGCCAGCATCGGCGCGATGGCCATGTCGCGCGCCTGCAGCGAGGTCGAGCGGCGTCTGCGCGCCGGCCTGCCCGGCAGCCTGCACGACGACGTGCAGCGGCTGCTGGCCGAAGGCCAGGCGGCGCGCGAGGCCGCTGCGGCTATGCTGCGCGACTGACGCCAGGAACCGCCGCCGCCCGCGTGCCGCCCAAGCCCCGATGAAGCCCGCCGACCCCATCGTCGAAGCCACCGCCCCCGAGGCGCCGACGGTGCTGCTCGTCGACGACGACGAGATCAACCTGCTGCTGACGGCGCTGGCGCTGCGCGAGCGGGGTTTTCGCATCACCGAGGCCGAGAGCGGCGACAAGGCACTGAAGCTGCTGCAGGACTGGACCCCCGACATCGTCGTGCTCGACGCGATCATGCCCGGGCTGGACGGCTTCGACACCTGCCGCGCGCTGCGCCGCATGCCGGGACTGGAGCACCTGCCGGTGCTGATGCTCACCGGCCTGGAGGACGACGCGTCGATCACCCGCGCCTACCAGGCCGGCGCCACCGACTTCTTCGTCAAGGCCACGCAGTGGAGCCTGCTGGCCGGGCGCCTGCAGTACCTGCTGCGCTCGTCGCGCACGCGCATGGAGCTGGCGCGCAGCAAGTCCAAGCTGGCGCGCGCGCAGGACCTGGCACGCATGGGCAGCTTCGACTGGCGCCGCGCCCAGGGCGGGCTGCTGATGTCGGGCGAGGCGCTGCGCGTGTTCGGGTTCGGCCCGGACGACGGCATCGGCCTGCGCGCGATGCTGCGCATGGTGCCGCTGGACGCGCGCCAGATCCTGCTGCGCCTGCTGCACGACACGCTGCGTCAGGCCACCGTGCTGGCCACCGACGTGCCGCTGGTGCTGCTGGACGGCCGCCAGCGCATCATCCACGTCGAGGCCGAGCCCGAATTCAACGAGCATGGCCACAGCATCGGCTACACCGGCATCGTCCAGGACGTGACCGACCGCCGGCTGGCCGAGGACCGCATCCGCCAGCTGGCCAACTTCGACGCCCTGACCGGCCTGCCCAACCGCCGCCAGCTGATCTGGCGCGCCGAGCGCGCGCTGGAGCAGGCGCGGCGCATGGAGCACCAGTTCGCGCTGCTGCTGATCGACCTGGACCGCTTCAAGGTGATCAACGACACGCTGGGCCATGGCGCCGGCGACGAGGCGCTGGTCGAGGTGGGCCGCCGCCTGCGCGCCTGCGTGCGCCACAGCGACCAGGTGACCGAGGGCGCGCTGGAGGCCGCCGGCACGCGCAGCCACCGCGCCCTGGAGGCCGTGGGCCGCCTGGGCGGCGACGAGTTCGTGGCGCTGCTGCCCGAGGTGGGCAGCGAGCAGGACGCCGAGCGCGTGGCGCAGCGCGTGCTGGAGGCGCTGCGCGAGCCGGTCTTCGTCGGCGGCCAGGAGTGCTTCGTCACCGCCAGCGTCGGCGTGGCGCTGTTCCCGCGCGACGGCGCCAGCGTGGTCGACCTGCTGCGCAACTCCGACATCGCGATGTACGCGGCCAAGGCGCAGGGCAAGAATGCCGCCGCCGTCTACAGCCCGATGTTGGCCGGCCGCGGGCGCGAGAAGCTCGAACTCGAGACCGCGCTGCACAAGGCCATCGAGCGCGACGAGATCGTGCTGCACTACCAGCCCAAGGTGGACGTGCGCGGCGCGCGCATGGTCGGCGCCGAGGCGCTGATGCGCTGGCGCCGGGGTGGCAAGCTGGTGGCGCCGGCCGACTTCATCCCGCTGGCCGAGGAGATCGGCCTGATCGTGCCGCTGTCGGAGTGGGCATTGCGCGAGGCGGCGCGCCAGGCGCGGCAGTGGCACGACGCCTGGGGCTTCAGCGACGCCATCGCCGTCAACATGCCCAGCCGGCTGTTCGAGCGCAGCGACCTGGTCGAGCAGATCCACCAGTGCGTCACCGCCGTCGGCGTCGGTCACCGCGTGATCCAGCTCGAGATCACCGAGGACAACCTGATGAAGGAGCTGCAGAGCGTCATCCCGTCGCTGCACCGGCTCAACGAGATCGGCGTGGAGATCGCCATCGACGACTTCGGCACCGGCTACTCCAGCCTGGCCTACCTGACCACGCTGCCGATCTCCGAGCTGAAGGTGGACCGCAGCTTCGTGCGCGACCTGGGCGTGACGCCGCAGAGCTCGGCGGTGGTCACGGCCATCATCGCGCTGGCACGCGCGCTGGGGCTGCGCGTGGTGGCCGAGGGCGTCGAGACGCTGCGCCAGATGGAGGTGCTGCACCGGCTGGGCTGCAGCCTGATGCAGGGCTTCCTGTTCAGCCGGCCGGTGCCCGCCAGCGAGCTGCAGAGCTGGCTGGAGCAGACCGTGCTGCCGCGCCGTGCCGCCTGGATCGCCAGCACCGTGGAAGGCGAGCTCGTCGACGACGACCCGGCCCGCACGGCCACGCTGCGCGGCGCCCGCTAGTGGATCGCCCGACTCCGGCCGCGCTGGCCAAGGCGGCGCTGCGGCGGCTGGCCGCGGCGCGCCTGGAACCCACGCCCGAGAACTACACCCGCGCCTACGCCGAGGAGGCCGGCGAGCCGGCGGCGCCGGCCGCCGAAGCGGCGGTGCTCGACGAGCTGCGCGAGGTGCGCGAAGCGCTGCTCGGCCAGGGTGCGGCCTGGGTGGCGGTGCTCGAGCGCGTCGCGCGCGGGCTGGAGCGCGGCGGCCGCCAGTGGACGGCGGCGCGGCGAAAGGATGCCCTGCATCGCGTGCTGGCCGGCAGCCGCAGCGACACGCAGCGGCTGCTGCAGCGCCTGCAGTCGCTGCTCTCGGCCTGGGACGAGGACAGCCCGGCCGACCCGGCGCAGACCGGCCTGGACGAGGCCGACCTGGACGCCGGCGGGCCCGACCTCCCCGCCATGGCCCAGTGGGCTCCGCTGGCCGCCGAGCTGAACGCCACGCTGGGCAGTGCCCTGGCCGCGCCCGATCCCCGGGCCGGCGAGCTGGCCGATCAGCTGGCGCGCCTGGCCGACGCGGTCGCCGCCGAGGGGGCCACGCCGGCGCTGCTGGCGCAGACGGCGCAGGCCTGCCAGCAGGCGCGGCGCTGGTTCGGCCAGCGCCACCAGGCGGTGGAGCGGCTGGCGGCGCTGTGCCGTGAACTCAGCGCGGGGCTGGCCGAACTGGTCGAGGACGACAGCTGGACCCAGGGCGAGGTGCGTGGCCTGCGGGCCCAGCTGGGCTCGGCGTGGACCGACCCCGACGACGCGGGCCTCGCAGGCGGCGGCGCCACGCTGCCGGGCGCGCGCGAGCTGCGCGACGCCACGCTGCGCTTGGCGCAGGTGCGCGAGCGCCAGCGCGCCGTGCAGCATGAGCGCCGGGCCGCGCGCGAGGCGCTGCGGGCGCTGCTGCAGCAGATGGTCGAGCAGGTCGACGAGATCGGCCGCGAGACGGGCCGCTTCGAGGCCGCGACGCAGGCCCGGCTGGAAGCCATCGAGCGTGCCGACAGCCTGGCCAGCCTGGCCGAGCTGGTGCGCACGCTGCTGGCCGAAGGACGCAGCCTGAGCGGTGCGCTGAGCCGCTGGCGCGAGCGCCTGTTCGCCGACCGCGACCGGGCCCAGATGCTGGAAGCCCGCGTGCGTGAACTCGAGGCCGAACTGCGCCGCGCCGCCGACGAGGTCGAGACCGACGCGCTGACGCAGGCCGCCAACCGCCGCGGCCTGACGCGCCAGTTCGACATCGAGGCCGCACGCTGCCAGCGCGACTCGGCCGCGGCGCCGCGCCTGGCCGTGGGCCTGCTCGACATCGACAACTTCAAGCGCCTCAACGACCGCCTCGGCCATGCGGCCGGCGACCGTGCGCTGCAGGCCCTGGTGCAGGCGGTGCGCGAGCGGCTGCGGCCCGGCGACCCGCTGGGCCGCTGGGGCGGCGAGGAGTTCGTGGTGCTGTTGCCCGGGCAGGACGCCGACGAGGCACAGGGCACGCTGACGCGGCTGCAGCGCGGGCTGACCGAGGCGCTGTTCCTGCATGAGGGGCGCGAGGTCTTCGTCACCTTCAGCGCCGGCGTCACCGCCTGGCGCAGCGGCGAGACGCTGGAGCAGGCGGTGGCCCGCGCCGACGAGGCGCTGTACGAGGCCAAGCGCACCGGCAAGAACCGCACCTGCGTGGCCTGAGCCGGCCGGGCCCGGCGGCAGCCCGCAGCCGGTGTTGCACTTCCACACAGCTTGCGCTCAAGTGCCGGCCCGGGACGGCCGAAGTTGGACGTGAGGGGCGCTGTGGCCCCGGTGCTGCCCGGCCGCTGCGCACCGGGCCCGACCCGTGATGAATCCGCTCAACCGCCTGTTCCAACCGCTGCAGCGCGCCGCGACCGCGTTCTTCAAGTCCGACCTGGTGCTGCGTCGCGGCAGCCAGGGCCTGAGCCTGCAACTGCAGCCGCGCGGCGCCGAGGCCGCCGCCGGCACGCCGCAGGAGCGCGAGGCCGAGCGCGAGCGCGAGCTCGTCGAGCTCATCGGCCGCCAGCTGCGCGAACTGCTGGACGAGCAGCCCGAGACGCGGCAAGCGATGCGCCACCTGGCGATGGTCGAGCGCGCGCTGCGCAAACGGGGCCTGCAGGCCCTGCAGGAGATGCCGCTGCCGATGATGCGGCGTGCACTGGAGCAGTTCGAGGCGATGGTGCTGAACTGGTCGCCGGTGGGCCTGGCCACGCTGCGCTCCAAGCTGGCGGTGGCCATCATCGAGCGCGAACAGGTCGACCCCGATGCCGAGGCCGACGCCTTCCGCACCTCGACGCTGCTGGAGGCGGACGGCCCGCCGCCGCTGCCCGAGGTGGCGCAGGCCGACGATGCCGCGCTGGCCGCGGCCTATGCGGCGCTGGGCGCCGCGGCGCCCGAAGGCGTGGAGGTGCAGGGCGAGCTGGGCTCGGCGACGCTGCGCGCCGGCCAGCCACTGGACCGCGAGGGTCTGCCCGAGATCAGCCTGCGCGAGCTCGAGCGGCAGGCCTGAAGCGCTGGGCGCAGGATGGCGCTGGCGGAAGCGGTGAGATTCGAACTCACGGAGGGGATAAGCCCTCGGCGGTTTTCAAGACCGCTGCCTTAAACCACTCGGCCACGCTTCCCGGGGCGAGGATTGTGCCTGCTGGTGCGGCTAGACGCCCTTGGCGGGCCGCTGCGCCTGCGCGCAAGCCACCTGGAAGACCTCACGCCGGCCACCGTCGATGCGCACGGCGGTCAGTGCGCCGCCCCAGACGCAGCCGGTGTCCAGGGCCAGCAGGTCGGGGCGGTTGATCAGGCCCAGCGTGCTCCAGTGGCCGAAGGCCACCGGCTGGCCGGTGCTGCGCCGGCCCGGCAGCTCGAACCAGGGCCGCAGCCCCGGCGGCGCGGCGTCGGCGCCCTCCTTGGTCTCGAAGTCCAGCCGCCCGTCGGCATGGCAGAAGCGGATGCGCGTCAGCGCGTTGACCGTGTAGCGCCAGCGGTCCATGCCCTGCAGCGCGCCGTCCCAGCGGTCGGGGCGGTTGCCGTACAGCTGCAGCAGGAACTCGCGCCGCTGCGGGCCGCGCAGCTGCTGCTGCACCGAAGCGGCCTCGGCCAGCGCCATGGTGGCGTCCCAGGCGGGCGGCAGGCCGGCATGCACGCACAGCCAGCCCTCGGCCTGCAAGGCCAGCGGCAGCCCGGCCAGCAGGGCCAGCCAGGCCTCGCAGTCGGCGGCGCCCAGGACATCGTGGAAGCTGTCGCTGCGATGCGGCGCGCGCGCGCCGGCAGCCACCGCCAGCAGGTGCAGGTCGTGGTTGCCCAGCACGGCCGTGGCCGCACCGTCCAGCTGGCGCAGGCGGCGCAGCACGGCCAGCGAATCGGGCCCGCGGTTGACCAGGTCGCCCAGCAGCACCAGCTGGTCGCGGCTGGGGCTGAAGCCGATCCGCTGCAACAGCCGCTGCAGCGCGTCGTCGCAGCCCTGGACGTCGCCGACGAGGAAGTGCATGCGCCGATTCTGCTACGCTCGCGCCCGCCCTCGTGCCTCACCAGGCCCGCGCCGCAGCGCCCGCCCACCCGCGCGGCCCGGCCGCGGCGAAGCCCCGACCCGCGGGCGCCACGGCTCAGCGGCGCGCATGGACCTCGCCCTTCTCGTTTTCCTCATCCTGCTCAACGGCGTCTTCGCCATGTCGGAGATGGCCCTGTCGGCCGCGCGCAAGGCGCGGCTGCAGGTGCTCGTGGAGAGCGAGGCTTCCGGGGCGAAGGCGGCGATGGCGCTGCACGAGCACCCGACGCGCTTCCTGTCCACGGTGCAGATCGGCATCACCTCGATCGGCGTGCTCAACGGCATCGTCGGCGAGGCCGCCTTTGCGCCGCCACTGGCGGCCTGGCTGGTGGCCAGCACCGGCGTCACGGCGGTGGCCGCGGGCTACATCGCCACCGGTCTGGTGGTGGCCATCATCACCGCGCTGACCATCGTCTTCGGCGAGCTGGTGCCCAAGCGCCTGGGCCAGATGCACCCCGAGCTGGTGGCGCGGCTGGTGGCGCCGGCGATGACGGGGCTGTCCAAGGCGGCGTCGCCGCTGGTGTCGGCGATGAGCCTGGCCACCGCCGGCGTGCTGCGGCTGCTGGGCCTGCGCGACCAAAACGCGCGTGCGGTGACCGAGGAGGAGATCGCCGCCAGCCTGGAAGAGGGACTTGACGCCGGCGTGATCGAGGCGCAGGAACACCAGATCGTGCGCAACGTGTTCCGCCTGGACGAGCGCCAGATCGGCTCGATGATGATCCCGCGCGCCGAGATCGTCTGGCTGGCCGTCGACGACCCGCTGGAGGTGCAGATCGAGCGCATCGCCGAGAGCGGCTACTCGCGTTTCCCGGTGTGCCGCGGCTCACTGGACGACGTGCTCGGGGTGTTCATCGCCGCCAGCCTGCTCAAGCCGCTCGAGCAGGGTGAGCGCCCGTCGCTGGCCACCCTGCTGCAGCCGCCGGTGTTCGTGCCCGAGACGCTGACCGGCATGGAGCTGCTGGAGCACTTCCGGCTGTCCGGGGCCGAACTGGTGTTCGTCGTCGACGAGTACGGCGCGGTGCAGGGCGTGATCAGCGAGCGCGACGTGCTGGAGGCCATCGTCGGCGAGTTCGGCGCCATCGGCGACGACGGCGCCTGGGCCGTGCAGCGCCCCGACGGCAGCTGGCTGCTGGACGGTCTGATCCCCGTGACCGAGCTGAAGGACCGGCTCGAGCTCAAGGCCCTGCCCGACGAGGAGCAGGGCCGCTACAACACGCTGGCTGGCATGATCATGCTTTTGCTCGGGCGCCTGCCGCAGACCGCCGACTCGGTGGTCTGGCAGGACTGGCGCTTCGAGGTCGTCGATCTCGACGGCAAGCGTGTCGACAAGGTGCTCGTCTCGCGCACCGCAACCCCCCCTGGAGAAACCCTGTGATCATTCAAGACCTGCACCGCGAGCCGATGGGCCTGGACAGCGTGCAGCACCGCCAGCTCAAGCTCGATGTGCCCGTCAGCGACTGGTCGCTGGCCGCCAAGCTGAATGCCCTGTTCGTTGCCGTCGGCGAGTTCGGCGAGGCCTGCCGCGAGTTCCCCATCGTCTTCGTCAAGGTGGGGCAGAACGAGCAGGGCAAGGACCAGGTGGCGCCGATCGCGGTGATGGGCCTGGTGCAGGGGGACAACCTGTTCGTCGAGGGCAGCGAGTGGCGCGGCCGTTACATGCCCGCGGTGCTGGCGGCCTACCCGTTCTGCATCGCGCAGATCGATGCCGACCGCTTCGCCGTCTGCGTCGACAAGGCGCATCCCGGCGTTGGCGGCCAGCGCGGCATCGAGGTCTTCGACGCGCTGGGCCAGCCCAGCCAGCTGCTGGTGGACATGCAGAAGCACCTGGAGAGCCTGGAGGCCGAGGTGCAGCGCACGCGCCTGATCGGCGACAAGCTGGTCGAGCTGGGCCTGCTGCAGGACATGCGCTTCGACGCCACGCTGCCCGACGGCCGCCAGCACACCGTCGATGGGTTCCTGACCGTCGACGAGAAGAAGATGCAGGACCTGCCCGACGCCGTGGTCGGCGAGCTGCACCGCAACGGCATGCTGGGCCTGATCCACCTGCACTGGGTGTCGCTGGGCAACATGCGCCGGCTGGTCGACTGGCATGTGAAGCGCGCCGGCACCGCCGCCGCGGCCCACGGCGCCAACGGCGCCGGCGCCGCGCTGGCCGCGGCGCCCAAGGCCGCCAACGACTGAGCGGCCGCCCGATGAGCGTCGTTCTGCAAGCGCCCGGCCGCGCCAGCGTGCCGGTGTTCCTGGTCGAGCGCGCCGGCTTCGCCGCGCGCGCCGCGGCGCTGGACGCGCCCACCCGCCGCTGGCTGCAGGCGCAGGGCTTCGGCGGTGCGCCCGACACCCATGTGCTGGTGCCGGCCGCCGATGGCAGCCTGGGTGCCGTCTGGGCCGGCGTGCACGCGCCCGACCACCCCTGGGCGCTGGCCGCGTTGCCCAAGGCGCTGCCCGAAGGGCGCTACCGGCTGGCCGGGCCCGACGAGGGCGGCCTGACGGCCGACCCGGCCGCCGCCGCGCTGAGCTGGGAGCTGGGCGCCTACACCTTCGACCTGTACAAGGCGCCGCGCCGCGCGCCGGCCACGCTGGAGCTGCCCGACAGCCCGGCGGCGCGCCGCGCACTGGTGCTGGCGGCGGCCATCTCCTCGGTCCGCGACCTGGTCAACACCCCGGCCGAGCACATGGGCCCGGCCGAGCTGGCGCAGGCGGTGGCCATCGCCGGTGCGGCGCATGGCGCCAAGGTCAGCCAGGTCGTCGGCGACGCGCTGCTGCGCAAGGGCTTCCCGGCCATCCACGCCGTGGGCCGCGCCGCGGCGCGGGCGCCGCGCCTCGTCGAGCTGAACTGGGGCCGCAAGGGCGACCCGCTGCTCACGCTGGTGGGCAAGGGCGTGTGCTTCGACAGCGGCGGCCTGGACATCAAGGGCGCCGACGGCATGCGCCTGATGAAGAAGGACATGGGCGGCGCCGCCAATGCCCTGGGCCTGGCGCAGATGATCATGGCGCTGCGCCTGCCGGTGCGGCTGCAGCTGCTGATCCCGGCGGTGGAGAACGCGATCTCGGGCAATGCGTTCCGCCCGGGCGACGTGATCAAGACCCGCCAGGGCCTGCACATCGAGATCGGCAACACCGACGCCGAGGGCCGCGTGATCCTGTGCGACGCGCTGGCCTACGGCGTCGAGCACCAGCCCGCGCTGCTGATCGACCTGGCGACGCTGACCGGCGCGGCGCGCGTGGCGCTGGGGCCACAGCTGCCGGCGTTGTTCTGCCGCGAGATGGCCGATGCGCGCGCGCTGGTCGACGAGGGCCTGCGCCAGCACGACCCGCTGTGGCACATGCCGCTGTGGGCGCCGTACCACGCCAACATCGAGAGCGACATCGCCGACATCGTCAACACCGGCAAGAACGCGATGGCCGGCGCGGTGACGGCGGCGCTGTTCCTGGCCGACTTCGTGCCCGCCACGCTGCCCTGGCTGCACATCGACCTGTTCGCCTGGAACGACGTGAACCGCCCCGGCCGCCCGGCCGGCGGCGAGGCGCAGACGCTGCGCACGCTGCTGGCCTGGCTGGAGGCGCGCTTCGGCGCGGCGCGCTGAGGGGCACCGCGGCGCCACGGCTTGAGCCGGAACAACGGGCCTGCGGGCCCGTTGTTCGTCACGACAGCGTCATCCGGACCGCCTAGCATGTGAACACCTCAGGCGAGAACCGACCGCAGCACTGGGCGGAGTCTCGGAACCCGTACCCGACGCCTGAAGTACCTCTCCCGCACCCGCCGCGCAGCGATGCCGGCGGGTGTTTCTCTTGGTGCGTCCGCTGCGTCAGGCCGGCTCGGCCAAGGCGGTCCGCGCCGGCTCGACCGCAGCCGGCGCAGCTGCCGCCTGCACCAGCGCCGCCTGCAGCGCCGGCATCAGCGCCGCCGGCTCGCGCAGCGTGCGCAGCGCGTCGAACACCGCCTGCGCCTCGGGGAAGCGCCGGCGCAGCTGGTTCAGCCACTGCTTGACGCGGCCGGCGCGGTGGCGTGGCTCGACGCGCGCCGACACCAGCGCCGCGTAGGCCGGCAGCAGCGGCGCGATCTGCGCCCAGCCCGGGGCCACCAGCCCGCGCACCGCCAGCGCCAGCCCGGGGTCGGCCACCAGGCCGCGGCCCAGCATCAGCGCGTCGCAGCCACTCTCGGCCAGGCAGCGGCGGGCGTCGTCCACCGTCCAGACCTCGCCGTTGGCCACCACGCGGATGGCGCGGCCGGCCAGCGCCTCGCGCACGCGGCCGATGCGGTCCCAGTAGGCCGGCGGCCGGTAGCCCTGCAGCTTGGTGCGGCCGTGCACCACCAGCTCCGCGGCGCCGGCATCGGCCACCGCGTGGGCGTTGTCCAGCAGCAGCGCCTCGTCGCGGTGGCCCAGGCGGATCTTGGCGCTGACGGGCAGCGCCGCCGGCACGGCGCGGCGCACGGCGGCCACGATGGCGTGCACCAGGCCGGGCTCGTCCAGCAGCACGGCGCCGCCGCGGTGCCGGTTGACGGTCTTGGCCGGGCAGCCGAAGTTCAGGTCCACGCCCTCGGCACCCAGCTCGGCCAGGCGCGCCGCGTTGTCGGCCAGGCAGGCCGGGTCGGAGCCCAGCAGCTGGGCGCGCACCGGCACGCCGGCCGGGGTGCGGCTGCCGCGCGCCAGCTCGGGCATCAGGCGCAGGAACACGCGCGCCGGCAGCAGCTGGTCGGTGACGCGGATGAACTCCGAGACGCAGCGGTGGATGCCGCCGACGCGGCTGAGCATGTCGCGCAGGTCGTGGTCCAGCACGCCCTCCATGGGTGCCAGCAACACCAGCGACGGGCGGGCGGCGGCAACGGGTGGACTGGCTGGTGCATGCATGGGCGGCGATTGTGCCGCGCCGCCATCGACGGCCTGGGGTTTGCCCGGAGGCGCCATTCCTCGACCGCTCGGTCGAATAAACTTGGCCCCATCCGTTCACTGGAGCAGTGACCATGTCCGAGCCGCCTGTGCTGGTCGAGGCGCGCGGCGCGATCCGCGCGATCACGCTGAACCGGCCCGCCTCGCTGAATGCGTTCACCGCCGCGATGCATCGCGAACTGCTCGCCTCGCTGGAAGCGGCGGCGGCCGATGCCGGTGTGCGCGCGGTGCTGGTCACCGGCGCCGGGCGTGGCTTCTGCGCCGGGCAGGACCTGTCCGACCCCGAGATGACCGGCGACGTCGACGTGGGCTTGGTGATCGAGCGCTACTACCGGCCGCTGGCCACGCGCGTGCGCACCATGCCCGTGCCGGTGGTGATGGCGGTCAACGGCGTGGCCGCCGGCGCCGGGGCCAACTTCGCGCTGTGCGGCGACATGGTGATTGCGGCGCAGGGCGCCAGCTTCATCCAGGCCTTCGCCAAGATCGGGCTGGTGCCCGACTGCGCCGGCACCTGGCTGCTGCCGCGGCTGCTGGGCCGCGCGCGGGCGCTGGCGCTGGCGATGACCGGCGACAAGCTGCCGGCCGCGCAGGCCGCCGACTGGGGTCTGATCTGGCAGTGTGTGCCCGACGCCGAACTGCCCGCCGCCGCGCAGGCGATGGCCGAGCGCCTGGCGGCAATGCCCAGCCGTGCGCTGGCCGAGACGCGCCGCCTGCTGGACGCCGCCACCACATCGGGCTTCGCCGAGGCCATCGGCGCGGAGGCCCAGGCCCAGCGCGAACTGGGCCGCGCGCACGACTTCCACGAGGGTGTGGCGGCCTTCTTCGCCAAGCGCGCGCCCAGCTTCAAGGACCGCTGAGCATGGACCGGCCGACCCAGACCGAAGCGATGGCCAGCCCGCAGCAGGTGGCCGAGGCCAGCCGCGACGCGATGTGGCGCGACGACCGCGCCTCGCGCGCGCTGGGCATGCAGGTGCTGGCCGTGGGCCCGGGCACGGCGACGCTGGCGATGACGGTGCGCGAGGACATGCTCAACGGTCACGACATCTGCCATGGCGGCCTGGTCACCACGCTGGCCGACAGCGCCTTCGCCTTCGCCTGCAACGCCTACAACGAGCTCACCGTGGCGGCCGGCTTCGACGTCAACCTGATCGCCGCCGCGCGCCTCGGAGACCGGCTCACGGCCACGGCGCAGGAGCTGTCGCGCGCCGGCCGCACCGGCGTCTACGACATTGCCGTGCACAACCAGCGCGGCGAGGCGGTGGCGGCCTTCCGCGGCCGTTCGTACACGATGAAGGGGCGCGCGCTGGTGCCGGGCCTGCCGGTCGGCAAGCCGCAGCCGCCCAAGGAGGGTTGACATGCCCGTCAAGCGACCCGCCCCGGGCGACCTGGAGCCCATCGAGACCGCGAGCCGCGACGAGCTGCAGGCCTTGCAGCTGCAGCGCCTGCAGGCGACGCTGCGACAGGCCTACGAGAACGTGCCGCACTACAAGGCGGCCTTCGACGCCGCCGGCGTGCACCCGGCGGACTGCAGGCAGCTGGCCGACCTGGCGAAGTTCCCGTTCACGACCAAGAAGGACCTGCGCGACCACTACCCCTTCGGCATGTTCGCCGTGCCGCGCGAGCGCGTGGTGCGCATCCACGCCAGCAGCGGCACCACCGGCAAGCCCACCGTGGTCGGCTACACCCAGGGCGACATCGATCGCTGGGCGGACCTGGTGGCGCGCAGCATCCGCGCCAGCGGTGGGCGGCCCGGCGACATCGTGCACGTGGCCTACGGCTACGGCCTGTTCACCGGCGGCCTGGGCGCGCACTACGGCGCCGAGAAGCTGGGCTGCACGGTGGTGCCGATGTCGGGCGGCCAGACCGAGAAGCAGGTGCAGCTGATCGCCGACTTCCGCCCCGACATCATCATGGTCACGCCCAGCTACATGCAGGTGCTGATCGAGGAGATGGAGCGGCAGGGCATCGACCCGCGCAGCACCTCGCTGAAGGTGGGCATCTTCGGCGCCGAGCCCTGGACCGAGGCGATGCGCCACGACATCGAGGTGCGCGCCGGCCTCGACGCCGTCGACATCTACGGCCTGTCCGAGGTGATGGGCCCGGGCGTGGCCAACGAGTGCATCGAGAGCAAGGACGGCCCGGTGATCTGGGAGGACCACTTCTACCCCGAGATCATTGACCCCGAGACCGGTGCCGTGCTGCCGGATGGGGAAGAGGGCGAGCTGGTCTTCACCACGCTGACCAAGGAGGCGCTGCCGGTGGTGCGCTACCGCACGCGCGACCTGACGCGGCTGCTGCCGCCCACCGCGCGCTCGATGCGCCGCATGGGCAAGATCGTCGGCCGCAGCGACGACATGCTGATCATCCGCGGCGTCAACGTCTTTCCCACCCAGGTCGAGGAGCTGGTGCTGCAGGCGCCCGAGCTCTCGGGCCAGTACCAGCTGGTGGTCACGCGCAGCGGCGCGCTGGACGAGCTGCAGGTGCTGGTGGAGCTGCAGCCCCAGCATGCCGAGGCCGGCCGCGACGCGGTGGCCGCAAGGCTGCAGGAACGCATCAAGACCCTGATCGGCGTCAGCACCACGGTCAGCGTGGGCGCACCCAATTCGATCGAACGCACGCTGGTGGGCAAGGCCCGCCGCGTGATTGACAAGAGACCTCGCTGAGCGGAGGCACCGCGATGTACACACAATCCATGGACACCGAGAAGGCCGAACAGGCCAGGCCGGTGAAGACCCTCGAAGAAGCCGAACTGCAGCGCCGCTTCGACGCGCGCATCGACGCCGGCGAGTTCATCGAGGCCAAGGACTGGATGCCCGACAACTACCGCAAGACGCTGCTGCGCCAGATCAGCCAGCACGCGCACTCGGAGATCGTCGGCATGCTGCCCGAGGGCAACTGGATAGGCCGCGCGCCCACGCTCAAGCGCAAGGCCATCCTGCTGGCCAAGGTGCAGGACGAGGGCGGCCACGGCCTGTACCTGTACGCCGCCGCCGAGACGCTGGGCAGCAGCCGCGACCAGATGCTGGAGGCGCTGCACGCCGGCCGCGCCAAGTACAGCAGCATCTTCAACTACCCCACGCTGACCTGGGCCGACATCGGCGTGATCGGCTGGCTGGTCGACGGCGCGGCGATCATGAACCAGGTGCCGATCTGCCGCTGCAGCTACGCGCCGTATGCGCGGGCGATGATCCGCATCTGCCGCGAGGAGAGCTTCCACCAGCGCCAGGGCTACGACAGCCTGCTGGTGATGATGAAGCAGGGCACCGACGCCCAGCGCGCGATGGTGCAGGACGCGGTGAACCGCTGGTGGTGGCCCTGCCTGATGATGTTCGGACCGCCCGACGACCAGTCGCCCAACTCGGCGCAGGGCATGCGCTGGGGCATCAAGCGCGTGTCCAACGACACGCTGCGGCAGAAGTTCGTCGATGCCACGGTGCAGCAGGCGCAGCTGCTGGGTGTGACGCTGCCCGACCCCGAACTGCGCTGGAACCCCGGCCGTGGCGAGTCCGGCCACTGGGACTTCGGCGCCATCGACTGGGACGAGTTCTGGCGCGTGGTCGGCGGCGACGGCCCGCTGAACCGCGAGCGCCTGGGCGCGCGCGTCAAGGCCTGGGACGACGGCGCCTGGGTGCGCGAGGCGGCGCTGGCGCATGCGCGCAAGCAGGCCACGAAGCAGGAGGCGGCATGAACAACGCGAACCAGCGTGCAGGCGCGCCGGGCAACGCCGCGGACCAGGAATGGCCGCTGTGGGAGGTGTTCGTGCGCAGCCGCGCCGGGCTGGACCACAAGCACTGCGGCAGCCTGCATGCCGCCGATCCGCGCATGGCGATCCAGATGGCGCGCGACGTTTACACGCGTCGCCAGGAGGGCAGCAGCGTGTGGGTGGTGCGCAGCGACCAGATCGTCGCCAGCGACCCCGGCGACAAGGACATGTTCTTCGATCCGGCCGAGGACAAGGTCTACCGCCACCCGACCTTCTACAAGCTGCCGCCCGAAGTCGACCACATGTAGCCGCCAAGCTCGCTGTCGCTCGCTGTCCCCTGGCCCGGAACGGGCCCTGGCGGGGCCCTTGGGGGCCGCCACCGGCGGGCCGGCGAGACCGGACCCTCGCCGAGGCTTGGCTGAACACCGTCCCCTGCTGACATGAACGCATCGATCCAACCCGAACACCGCGCCGACGTCGAGTACCTGCTGCGCATCGGCGACACCGCGCTGATCCTCGCCCAGCGCCTGGGCGAGTGGACCGGGCATGCGCCGGTGCTGGAGGAGGACATCGCGCTGGCCAACGTGGCGCTGGACCTGGTCGGGCAGACCCGCGCGCTGCTCACCCGCGCAGGGCAGCTCGAAGGGCAGGGCAAGGACCGCGTCTTCGACGAGGACCAGCTGGCCTTCCTGCGCGAGGAGCGCGACTACCGCAACCTGACCCTGGTCGAGCTGCCGCGCGGTGACTTCGCCTTCACCGTGCTGCGCAACCTGTTCGTCAGCAGCTGGCTCAAGCTGCTGTGGGAGCGGCTGCAGGACTCGGCCGACGCCGAGCTGGCGGGCATCGCCGCCAAGGCGCTGAAGGAGGCGCGTTACCACCAGCAGCATGCCGCCGACTGGGTGCAGCGCCTGGCCGACGGCACCGCCGAGAGCCGCGCCCGCACCGAGGCCGCGCTGGACGAGCTGTGGCGCTACGTGCCCGAGCTGTTCGCCGCCGATGCGGTCGACGCGGCGGCGGAGGCGACCAAGCTGGGCCCTTCGCGCGCCGCGCTGCGCGAACCCTGGTTGGCCGAGGTCGCCGCCGTGTTCGCCGCATGCGGACTGCAGGCGCCGGCCGAGTCGCCCTTCGTCAGCACCGGCATCCGCGGCCAGCACACCGAGCACCTGGGCCGGTTGCTGGCCGAGATGCAGTACCTGCAGCGCGCCTACCCGGGCGGCGCCTGGTAGGGGCGGAGGCCGGGCATGTGTGGGGCCGAGCTGGTGGACCGCGAACGCGCCGCCTGGCGCGTGCTCGGGTCGGTGCTGGACCCCGAGGTGCCGGCGCTGTCCCTGGTCGACCTGGGCATCGTGCGCGGGGTGCAGGCGCTGGAAGACGGCCTGCAGGTGGTGCTGACGCCCACCTACAGCGGCTGCCCGGCCACCGAGGTCATCGAGGCCAGCGTCGTCGCCGCACTGGCCGGGGCCGGCCTGGGCCCGGTGACGGTGGTGACGCGCCGCGCACCGGCCTGGACCACCGACTGGATCAGCGACGAGGGCCGGCGCAAGCTGCGCGAGTACGGCATCGCGCCGCCGGGCCACATCGGCGCGCCCGATGCGGCGCGGGGCGTGCCGGTGCACATCGTGCGCAGGGCCGAGCCCGTCGCCTGCCCGCGCTGCAGCAGCGCACGGACCGAGCGCCTGTCGGCCTTTGGCTCCACCGCCTGCAAGGCGCTGTACCGCTGCATCGATTGCCGCGAGCCCTTCGAGCACTTCAAGCCGATATGAACGGGCCCCCAAGCTCGCTTGCGCTCGCTACCCCCCGCGGGGGCCGCCGGCCGACGGACCGGCAGAGCCGGATCCGTGGCCGTGCCCTTGAAGGGCCCAGGCGGCGCCAAACTCTCTCCGAGCACATCGCATGAGCAGTCCCTTGTTCCACGACCTCAGGGTCCGCGCCATCGAGCCCGACACCGACGAGGCCGTGATCGTCAGCTTCGACGTGCCCGAGGCGCTGCGCGAGACCTACGCCTTCACCCAGGGCCAGTACCTGACGCTGCGCAAGACGATAGACGGCGAGGACCTGCGCCGCAGCTACAGCATCTGCGCCGGCGTCGACGACGGCGAGCTGCGCGTCGGTGTGCGCAAGGTCGCCGGCGGGCGTTTCTCGAACTGGATCTGCGAGCACCTGAGGCCCGGCGACCAGATCGCGGTGATGGCGCCGCAGGGCCGCTTCTTCGTGCCGCTGGACCCCGCTGCGCGGCGCCACCATGTCGGCATCGCCGGCGGCAGCGGCATCACGCCCATCCTGTCGATCATGAAGACGGTGCTGGCGCGCGAGCCGCTCTCGAGGTTCACGCTGCTCTACGCCAACCGCCGGCTCGCCTCGACCATGTTCAAGGAGGAGCTGGAGGACCTGAAGAACCGCCACATGGCGCGGCTGGTGCTGCACCATGTGTTCAGCGACGAGCCCACCGATGCGCCGCTCAACCACGGCCTGATGAACCGCGACAAGCTGGCTGAGTTCCTGGCCAGCGTGGTGCCGGCGGCGTCCATAGCCCACGCCTACATCTGCGGCCCCTACCAGATGAACGACGAGGCCGAGGCGGCGCTGCTGGCCGCCGGCGTGCCCGAGGACCGCGTGCACATCGAGCGCTTCGGCGTCGCCCCCGGGCCAGGCGGCGCGGCCGGTGCCGTGATGCACCAGGCCGCGCCCGGCGATGCCGAGCGCGCGCGCGTGGTCATCGTGCGCGACGGCCTGGTGCGCGAGTTCGATTTCCACAAGCACCAGCCCAGCATCCTCGACGCCGCCAGCGCCGCCGGGCTGGAGGTGCCGTTCTCCTGCACCAGCGGCGTCTGCGGCACCTGCCGCGCCAAGCTGGTGGAAGGCCAGGTGCGCATGGAGCGCAACTTCGCGCTCGACAAGGCCGAGGTGGCGGCCGGCTTCGTGCTGACCTGCCAGGCACACCCGACCACCGAGCGCGTGCGGCTGTCCTTCGACGAGCGCTGAGCAGGCCCGCGAGTCCCTTCCCCGGCCGACGCATCCCAGCCAAATGCCCCGCACCCGTTCCGCCGGCTACGACGGCCAGCGCGAGGAGATCCTGGCTGCCGCCGCCAGGCTCTTCGCCGAACAAGGCTACGCCGGCGCCACCATGCAGCAGGTGGCACTGGCCAGCGGGGTGTCCAAGCCCACGCTGTACCACTACGTGCGCGACAAGCACGACCTGCTGGCGCAGATCACCGACGGCCACGTGACGCGGCTGGAGGCGCTGGTCGAGGAGGTGCAGGGCCGCAGCCTGGTGCCGCGGCTGCGCCTGCGCGCGCTGGTCGAGCGCTTCATGGCCGCCTACGCCGATGCTCGCCATCAACACCGCGTGCTGATCGAGGACATGCGCTACCTCGACGAGCCCGAGCGCCGCCGCGTGGTGATGGGCCAGCGCCGCGTGGTGGCCGCCTTCGCCGACACCGTGGCCGCGTTGCGGCCCGACCTGGCCGCGGCCCAGCTCGAGCGGCCGCTGACCATGCTGCTGTTCGGCATGATGAACTGGACCTTCACCTGGTTGCAGGAAGGCGGCCGTCTGGACCACCAGCGCCTGGCACCGCTGGTGGCCGAGTTGTTTCTCGGCGGGCTGGACGTGGTCACACCGCTGCACTAGCGGCGGGGTTGGCGCCGCTGCCCCGCGCGGTCTGCGCCCCCGCGCCGGCCCGGGTGGCGCGCGGCGCCTGGGCCAGCCGCGCTGCGCTGCGCTGAAGCCAGTCGGCCAGCGCGGCGTCGCCCAGGCTCAGCATCAGGTGGCTCCAGCGCCGGCGGACGCGCTCGTCCAGCCAGGCATCGCCGACGGCGTCGGCCAGCAGCGCATGACCGGCGTCGTCGCCACCACCTTGCAGCACCCGAGCGGCCAGCGCACCGACGAAGAGCTGGTAGTCGTGCCGCAGTGCCTCGTGGCGCAGCAGCCCGCCCGCCTCGCGCAGCCTTGCGGCCCAGCCGCGGGCCATGAACTGCGCGCTCAGCAGCCACTGCAGGCGCTGCGCTGCATGGGCCGGGCGCAGGCCTGCTGGCGGCAGCAGCGCCAACGGCTGGCGCGCGGCATCGGCCAGCGGCGGCTGCGTGGTGCAGGCGCGCAGTGTCGCCAGCCGCCACCAGAAGCCGGCCGACTGTCCGGCCACCGCCTGGTTCTCGAGCTCGGCGCGCCGCGCACGGCACTGCGCCTCGGCCAGTGTCAGCCCGGCCGCGGCGGTGGCCGCCGCGCGGCTGACCTGCACCAGGTTGCCCAGTCGGTAGCCGCACGCCGGGTCCAGCAGCAACCAGGCCGGGGCGTCGGCACCGGTACCGCCCAGCGGCACGCGGCGCAGCGGGCAGCGCGGAGCCCCCAGCCTGGCCAGCACCGCAGCCGTCAGCGTGGTCTGGTCGAAGTGCAGGCCTTCGCGCCAGGCCTGCAGGCGCAGCGCCAGCCACTGACGCAGCGCCGCGTCGGCGACCGGCGTGCGGCGGCCGAACACCGCACGGCCGGCCAGCCAGCCCTGGCCGACGGCGCTGGACGCCGTGAGCAGGGCGGCGTCGGGCACCAGGCCCCAGCGGGCGTGGTCCCAGCCGAGGTCGAAGCCGGGCCGGTCGGCGGGCGCGGGGGTCTGGACTTCCAGGGTCAGCGCGGTCTGCAGCATCGTCGGTCTCCTGTGCAAGCGGGCCGGGACCCGCGGATGGAGACAGTCTGACGAGCCACTGGCTCAAGGCGTGAGCCAGTAGCGGCGGGGTTTGGAAACCTCGTTGACTTGCCGGCGCGCGGCGTCAGTCGGGCGCGGGTTCAGCCTTGGTCGGCCGGGGGAGGGCAAGCCGAAAGGCCAGACCCAGCAGGATGCCGGCGCCATCGGCCACCAGGTCGGCGATGTCGCCCTGCCGTCCGGGTACCTGCGTCTGCAGCAACTCGATCAGGCCGCCGTAGGCCAGCAGCAAGGCGAGAACGGTGGCCAGTGCAGGCGCCAGACGCGTCGTGCTGCCCAGCAACTGCCATTGCAGGCCCACCGCCGCCAGCGTGGCAAAGGCCGCCGCGTGGTCCAGCTTGTCCCAGCCGCTGCTGGCGGCCGAAGGCGGCTTGGGCAGCAGCGCCATCACGCTGACGAAGGCCAGCAGCAAGATCAGCAGCAGGGCCCATCGGGGGCGCAGCGAACGCAGGGTCAGGAGACGAAGTGGCATGCGGTGGCCATGCTAAACTAGCCGGCTTTCGTGCCTGGCGTCGCCTTCAAGGGGCCGCCTGCGCGACGCCGGTGTAGCTCAGTTGGTAGAGCAGCGCATTCGTAATGCGAAGGTCGGGAGTTCGACTCTCTTCACCGGCACCAGACAGACAAAGGCCCGTCGCCCTTGCGACGGGCCTTTTGCTTTGGGCGGGCGGGCATCCCGCCCGCGGTCCCGAGTCAGCCCCAGACTTCGGCGGCGGTCTCGACGACCAGCCGCAGCTTGGCCCACTGGGCTTCCATCGCGATGTTGTTGCCGTGCACCGTGCTGCTGAAGCCGCACTGCGGGCTCAGGCACAGCTGCTCGAGCGGTGCGTAGCGCGCGGCCTCGTCGATGCGGCGCTTGAGTGTGTCCTTGGACTCCATCTCGCCGAACTTGGTCGTCACCAGGCCGAGCACCACGATCTTGTCCTTGCGCAGGTGGCGCAGCGGGCGGAAGTCGCCCGAGCGGTCGTCGTCGTACTCCATGAACACGGCGTCGATGTGCATCTCGGCCAGCAGCGCTTCGGCCACCGGCTCGTAGTTGCCCTGGGCGGCGTAGGTGCTCTTGAAGTTGCCACGGCACAGGTGCATGGCCAGCGTCATGTCGGCCGGCTTCAGCGCCACCACCCTGTTGATGAACTGCGCATAGCGGTGCGGCAGCTCGTCGGCGTCGTCGCCGCGCTGGCGCGCCGCCTCGCGCATCTTCTCGTCGCACAGGTAGGCCAGGTTGGTGTCGTCCATCTGCACATAGGTGCAGCCGGCGGCGCGCAGGCCGTGCAGCTCGTCGGCATAGGCCCGCGCCACGTCGTCGTAGAAGACGGGATCCAATTCGGGGTAGGCCTCGCGGCTGATGCCCGCGCGGCCGCCGCGGAAGTGCAGCATGGTCGGGCTGGGGATCGTGACCTTGGCCTGCAGCCCGGGCGTGCCCAGCGCCGCCACCTGGCCCTGCAGGTACTCGAAGTCGGCGCGCTGGATGTCCCTGGCGTGGCGCACGGTGTCGACGACGCGAATCACCGGCGGCGCCAGCTCCTCGCTGCCGTCGGCGCGCTTCACCGTCACCGGGATGTCGGTCTTCACGCCGCCCAGCTGCTCGAGGAAGTCGATGTGGAAGTACGTGCGGCGGAACTCGCCGTCGGTGATGCTCTGCAGCCCGGCGTCACGCTGCTGGCGCACCACCTCGGCGATGGCGCGGTCCTCGACCTCGCGCAGCTGGGCGGCCGTGATCTCGCCGCGCGCCTTGCGCTCGCGCGCCTGCAACAGGTAGGCGGGGCGCAGGAAGCTGCCGACATGGTCGGCGCGGAAGGGCGGGTGCTGACGCAGGCTCATGAGGTCTCCGTGGGTTGTGCGTGGCATGCCGGCGGCGCGGCAACGGGATCCATTCTGCGCCGCTTCGACGGCGGCGGTGAAGCCTGGCCGCATCCCTACAATGCCGCGCCATGCGCATCCTCATCGCCAACGACGATGGCTACCTGGCGCCCGGCATTGCCGCGCTGGTGCAGGCCATGCAGGGTCTGGGCACGATCTCGGTCGTGGCGCCGGAGCAGAACGCCAGCGGCACCAGCAACGCGCTGACGCTGACGCGGCCGCTGTCGGTCTTCGAGCCACGCGGCGAGGGCCTGACCGGCTTTCGCGTCGTCACCGGCACCCCGTCGGACTGCGTGCACGTGGCGCTGACCGGCCTGCTCGAGCACAAGCCCGACCTGGTGGTCTCGGGCATCAACAACGGCGCCAACATGGGCGACGACACGCTGTACTCGGGCACCGTGGCCGCGGCGATGGAGGGCTTCCTGTTCGGGATCCCGGCCATCGCCTTCTCGCAGGCCGAGAAGGGCTGGAAGCACCTGGACGCCGCCGCAGCCACCGCGCGCGCCGTCGTCGATGCGGTGCTGGCCGGCGGGCTGCCGACGCTGCCCTTCCTGCTCAACGTCAACATTCCCAACCGCGCCGATGCCGCGTCGCTGCCGCGCGAGATCACCCGGCTGGGTCGGCGCCATGCCAGCGAGCCGGTGATCCGCCAGGTCAACCCGCGCGGCGAGACCATCTACTGGATAGGCCCGGCCGGCGATGCGCGCGAGGGTGGCGAAGGCACCGACTTCCACGCCGTGGCCAATGGCCGCGTCTCGATCACGCCGCTGCAGGTGGACCTGACCGACCATGCGGCGCGCCCGGCCTGGGCGCAGCGCCTGGGGCTGGTCGCCCCGTGAGCCCGCGCGCTGCGGGCCCAGGGGTGGCGCGATGAGCCTGACGCCACCGCGGCCGCCGCGGTTTCCGGCCATGCTCGACACCGGCGGCGCACGGACGGGCAGGGCCACCGGCGCGCCCGCCAAGGCCGAGCTGCTGCTGCGACCGCAGCGGCCGCTGCAGCAGGCGGCCCTGGACGCGGCGCGGCGCGCGACCCCGGCCGGCCTGGGGCTGGACTCGGCCGCCGTGCGCCAGCGCATGGTGCAGCGCTTGCGCGTCGACGGCATCGCCTGCGAGCCGGTGCTGGCCGCGCTGGGCGCAGTGCCGCGCCACCTGTTCGTCGACACTGCGCTGGCCAACCAGGCCTACGAGAACACCAGCTTGCCCATCGGCCTGGGCCAGACCATCAGCAAGCCCGGCGTGGTGGCACGCATGCTGGCCTTGCTGTTCGAGGCGCCGGCCGCCGCGGCGCGCGGCCACCTGGGCCGCGTGCTCGAGGTCGGCACCGGGTGCGGCTACCAGACGGCACTGCTGCTGCAGCTGGCGCACAGCGTGGTCTCCATCGAGCGCCTGCTGCCGCTGCACGAACGCGCGCGGCGCCACCTGCAAGGGCTGGCCAGCCTGGCCGGCCGCGGGGCGACGCTGCGCCATGGCGACGGCCGCGCCGGCCATGCGGCGCTCGCGCCCTTTGACGCGATCATCGCCGCCGCCGGTGGCGATGCACTGCCGCCGGCCTGGCTGGAACAGCTCGCCGACGGCGGCCGGCTGGTCGCGCCGATGGTCGATGCGGCACGCGGCGGCCAGGTGCTGCTGGTCGTCGACCGCCATGGCAGCGAACTGCGTCGCCAATGGCAGGATGCGGTCCACTTCGTCCCCCTAAAATCCGGCACCGAATGAGCGACATGATCCACGCAAGCCCCGGCGGGCGCCGTGCCCACCGCTTCGCCCACGACGCTGCGCGGCCTGGCCGCACGGTGGGCGTGATGGCCCTGACTCTGGCGCTGCTGGCCGGCTGTGCGTCGAGCACGCACCGCGCCCCGGTCGAGACGCGCCAGCCGCCGCGAGCCGCGGCGCCGTCCGTGCCCGCGCCGTCGCCGGCTCCTGCGCCTGCGGCACCGGCGGCGGCGCCGACGCCCGCCCCCGAGGTGGCCAGGCCGCTGCCCGGCGCCGAGAACGCCGGCAAGCCGGGCTACTACACCGTGCGTCGCGGCGACACGCTGATCCGCATCGGCCTGGAGCATGGCCAGCCCTGGCGCGACATCGCGCGCTGGAACGGCCTGGAGCCGCCGCACAACATCGAGATCGGCCAGGTGCTGCGCGTGGTGCCGCCCGAGCCGCAGGTGGCCGTGCGCCCGGTGGCACCGGCGGGCCGTGTCGACGGCCGGCCGCTCGAGCCGCGCCCGGGTGCCACGCCGGGTGCGGCCGCCTCGGCGCCGCCGGCCGCGCCGGGCGCCACCGGCCTGTCCGAGGACGAGTTCAACTGGATCTGGCCGGCCAACGGGCCGCTGCTGGCAGGTTTTGACGAGGCCAAGACCAAGGGGCTGACCATCGGCGGCAAGGCCGGTGATCCGGTGCTGGCGGCAGCCGATGGGCGCGTGGTCTACGCCGGCTCGGGGCTGCGCGGCTATGGCAACCTGGTGATCCTCAAGCACAGCACGAACTTCCTCAGCGCCTATGCCCACAACCAGGCGCTGCTGGTGAAGGAAGACGAGGTGGTGCGCCGCGGCCAGCGGATCGCCGAGATGGGCAGCACCGACGCCGAGGGCGTGCAACTGCACTTCGAAATCCGCCGCCAAGGCAAGCCCATAGATCCGGCCAAGCTCCTGCCCCCGCGCTAGCGGCAAACGGGTGTACAAGGCGGCATGGTCAAGCGCGATCTGAGGCGCCCCGACCGCGCCGCCCCGGAAGTCGCCCGCCAGGCCCTGGCGGCGCTGGGCAACGGTGTGTCGGAGCCTGCCGAGCTCGACACCGCGCCGACCGAGCTCGATGCGCTGGACCCGGCGGCCGCGCTGGCCATGGCCAACGGCGATGCCGACCCCGGCAACACCTTGCAGTGCTACCTGCGCGAGATCCGCCGCGCGCCGCTGCTGACCCCGCAGGAGGAGCACGACACGGCGCTGCGCGCCCGCGGCGGCGACTTCGCCGCGCGCCAGTGCATGATCGAGCGCAACCTGCGCCTGGTGGTCAGCATCGCCCGCGCCTACGTGCACCGGGGCCTGCCGATGACCGACCTCATCGAGGAAGGCAACCTGGGGCTGATGCACGCGATCTCGAAGTTCGAGCCCGAGCGCGGCTTCCGCTTCTCGACCTATGCCTCGTGGTGGATCCGCCAGGCCATCGAGCGGGCCATCATGCACCAGGCGCGGCTGATCCGGCTGCCGGTGCACGTGGTGCGCGAGTTGAACCAGGTGCTGAAGGCGCGGCGCCGGCTGGAGGCGCAGGCTGCCGACGGCAGCAGCCCCGGCGCCGCCGAGATCGCCCGTGTGCTGGGCCGCACACCGCAGGAGGTCGCCGAGTTGCTGCGGCTGTCCGAGACACCAACCTCGCTGGACTCGCCGCTGGACCGCGAGGCCGGCGAGTCGATGCTGGAACTGGTGGTCGATGAACATGCCATCGACCCGCTGGGCCTGCGCCTGGAGGGCGAGGTGCACGGGCTGCTGCGCGACGGGCTGGCCGAGCTCAGCGAGCGCGAGCAGTCGGTGCTTGCGGCGCGCTACGGCCTCGACGGCCGTGACCCGCAGACGCTGGAGGAACTGGCCGGGTCGCTGCGCCTCACGCGCGAGCGCGTGCGTCAGATCCAGCAGGAGGCGCTGCTGAAGCTGCGCCGGCGCATGGCCCGCCGCGGCGTCGACCGCGACGCGTTGTTCTGATAACCCGCACGCAGCGGGCGGTCTGTCGCACGCGCGTCAGGCGCGATTCAGCGCTTCCCCCGAGTGAAACGGTGCAAAGGCCTCGTTAGCATGGGCCGCGCGCCCGGCTCAGGGCGCCTGGGGGTTCTTTGCAGGTCCTGCAACTCGTCATCAGCGGCATCGCGCAAGGCTGCATCTACGGCCTGATCGCGCTGGGCTTCGTCCTCATCTACAAGGCCACCGAGACGGTCAGCTTCGCCCAGGGCGAGCTGATGATGCTCGGCGCCTTCCTCGGCCTGGTGCTGATCACGATGCTCGGCGCGCCGTTCTGGCTGGCCGTGCCCAGCACCATCCTGGCGATGGCCGCCTTCGGTTGGCTGGTGGAGCGCGCGGTGATACGCCCCATTCTGGGGCAGCCGGCCTTCTCGATCGTGATGCTGACCATCGGCATCAGCTACGTGCTGCGCGGCGCGGTCACGATGATCCCCGACATCGGCACCGACACGCGGCTGCTGCCCGTGCCCTACAACGACATGGTCGTGCCCTGGGGCGGGCTGGTCATCGACATCGAGCAGATGGTGGTGATCGGCATCACCGCGCTGCTGTGCCTGGGCCTGTTCGCGCTGTTCCGCTACACCAAGATCGGCATCGCGATGCAGGCCGCGTCGCAGAACCAGCTGGCCGCCTACTACATGGGCATCCCGGTGCAGCGCCTCAACGGGCTGGCCTGGGCGCTGGCGGCGGCGGTGGCGGCCATCGCCGGCATCCTGCTGGCACCGATCACCTTCGTGCACGCCAACATGGGCCTGATCGGCCTGAAGGCCTTCCCGGCGGCGGTGGTCGGCGGCTTCGGCAGCCTGCCAGGGGCCATCGTCGGCGGGCTGATCATCGGCGTGGTCGAGTCGCTGTCGGGCTTCTTCCTGCCCGAGGGCTTCAAGGACATCGCCGCCTACGTGGTGGTGCTGCTGATGCTGATGCTGCGCCCCAACGGCCTGTTCGGCGAGACCCTGCGCAAGAAGGTCTGAACGATGCGCTTCATCTTCAAGACCCGCTACGAGCAGGACATCGCGCTGGCCAAGCACGGCGGCCAGCGCTTCTGGTACACGGCGCTGCTGCTGCTGCTGCTGGCCTCGCCCTGGCTGATCGACGAGTACTGGCTGGCCCAGCTGACGCTGGTGCTGATCTACTCGGTGGTCGGCCTGGGGCTGATGCTGCTGGCCGGCTACACGGGCCAGTTCTCGATCGGCCATGCCGCCTTCCTGGGCGTCGGCGCCTACACCCAGGCGGTGATGGCCAATGCCGGCGTGCCCTTCCCGCTGGCGCTGGCGGCGGCCGGCGCGCTGTCGGCGGCGGTGGGCGTGGTGGTGGGTCTGCCGGCGCTGCGGGTCAAGGGCATCTACCTGGGCATCGCCACGCTGGCCTTCGGCTTCATCGTCGAGGAGGTGTTCGCGCGCTGGGAATCGGTCACCGGCGGCAACGCCGGCCTGCACGTCAAGGCGCCCAGCCTGTTCGCCTGGAAGCTGGACACCGGCACCGAGTTCTACTTCCTGTGCCTGGGCGTGGTGGTGCTCTCGACGCTGGCGATCCTGAACCTGCTGCGCTCGCCCACCGGGCGCGCCTTCGTCGCCATCCGCGACAGCGAGATCTCGGCGCAGTGCATGGGCATCCACCTGGCGCGCTACAAGACGCTGTCGTTCGCCATCTCGGCGGCGCTGGCCGGACTGGGCGGGGCGCTGTACGCGCACATGATCAAGTTCCTCTCGCCCGACCAGTTCAACATCATCCAGTCCATCGACCTGCTGCTGATGGTGGTGATCGGCGGCCTGGGCTCGGTGCACGGGGCCTTCCTGGGCGCGATCTTCCTGATCTCGATGCCGCAGCTGATCTCGCAGGCCAAGGACCTGCTGCCGGCCTTCATCGGCCAGGCGCCGGGCCTGAAGGCGGTGGTCTACGGGGCCGTGCTGATCGCCTTCGTGCTCTTCGAGCCCATGGGCCTGTACGGCCGCTGGCTGAAGATCCGCACCTTCTTCACGCTGTTCCCCTTCTACCGCAAGGGCATGTTCAAGCGGCAGAAGTCGTTCCAGAAGTCCGACCGGCTGCGCTGAGATGGAAAGCCAACAAGAAGTCCTCCTCTCGGCGCAGAACCTCAGCGTGCGCTTCGGCGGCGTGCTGGCCGTCAACGGCGTCAGCTTCGACGTCCAGCGCGGCGAGGTGTTCACGCTGATCGGCCCCAACGGCGCGGGCAAGACCACGGTGTTCAACCTGATCAGCCGCATCTACACGCCGACCAGCGGCCGCATCGTGTTCGATGGCGTCGAACTCACCGAGCGTGCGCCGCACGACATCGCCCAGCTGGGCATCGCGCGCACCTTCCAGAACATCGAGCTGTTCGAGCACGCCACCGTGCTGCAGAACCTGCTGATCGGCCGCCACACCCACCGCGGCACCGGCTTCCTCGACGACCTGTTCTTCACCACCAAGGCGCGCCGTGCGGCTCTGCTGGCGCGCGAGCGCGTCGAGCGGGTGATCGACTTCCTCGACCTGCAGCGCCACCGCGACACCATGATCGCCGGGCTGCCCTACGGCGTGCGCAAGGTGGTCGAACTGGCGCGCGCGCTGTGCACCGAGCCGCGGCTGCTGCTGCTGGACGAGCCGTCCTCCGGCCTCAACGTCGAGGAGACCGAGGACATGGCCTTCTGGATCGACGACATCCGCCGCGAGATGGGCATCACGGTGCTGATGGTCGAGCACGACATGTCGCTGGTCTCCAGCGTCTCCGACCGCGTGCTGGCGATGAACCAGGGCGAGGTGCTGGCGATGGGCGGGCCGGCCGAGGTGCAGGCCCACCCCGGCGTCATCGAGGCCTACCTGGGCTCGGCCGACGACGTCTCCAGCCTGCGCCGGGAGGCGGCATGAACAGCGCCGCGGTGCAGCAGCCGGCGCCGGCCGACGAAGCCGTGCTGGTGCTGTCCAACGTCGAAAGCGCCTACGGCCCCATCCGCGCCATCCGCGGCGTCAGCCTGCGCGTGCGCGCCGGCGAGATCGCCACCGTGCTGGGCAGCAACGGCGCCGGCAAGACCACCATCCTGAAGACCATCTCCGGCATCATCGACCCGCGCCGTGGCAGCGTGCACTTCATGGGCGCCGAGATCACGGCGCAGGACCCGGCGCGCATCGTCCGCCAGGGCCTGTGCCATGTGCCCGAGGGGCGCGAGGTCTTCCCGCTGCTGTCGGTGCACGACAACCTGCTGATGGGCGCCTACACGCGCAGCGACCGCGACGCCGTGGCGCGCGACATGGAGGCGGCGCTGGCCTACTTCCCCATCCTGCGCGAGCGCGCCCGCCAGCCCGCCGGGCTGCTGTCGGGCGGCCAGCAGCAGATGCTGGCCATCGCGCGGGCGCTGGTGGCGGCGCCGAAGATGATCCTGCTCGACGAGCCCAGCCTGGGCCTGAGCCCCAAGCTGACCAAGGAGATCTTCGAGATCGTCGTGCGCATCAACCGCGAGCGCGGCACCAGCATCCTGCTCGTCGAGCAGAACGCCAACATGGCGCTGAACGCCGCCGACTACGGCTACGTGCTGGAGAACGGCCGCATCGTGATGGAGGACCGCTGCGCCGTGCTGCGCGAGAAGGACGACGTGAAGGAGTTCTACCTCGGCATGAAGGACGCCGGCGTGCGCGGCGAGCGCCGCTGGAAGAAGAAGAAGACCTGGCGCTGAGGGGACCACGACCATGCCGAACTTGTGGGACGCGCTGTCCCTGCAGCCCACCGACCAGATCGTCCTGCCCGGCGACACCCTGCCGGCCATCTTCTGGCAGGGCGTGGAGCGCCGTGGCGACCGCGTCTGGATGCGCCAGAAGCACCTGGGCCTGTGGCGCAGCTGGAGCTGGCGCGAGGTGGGCGTGATCGTGCGCGAGATCGCCCATGGCCTGGTCGCGCTGGGCGTGGCGCCGGGCGAGCGCATCTCCATCCTGTCCAACACCAACGTCGAGTGGGTCTGGGCCGACCTGGCGGCGCTGTCGGCCGGCGCGGTGAGCAACGGCATCTACCCCACCGACGCCGCCGCGCAGGTGCACTACCTGTGCGAGGACTCGGCCAGCGTGCTGCTGTTCGTCGAGGACGACGAGCAGCTGGACAAGGCGCTGGAGGTGCGCGAGCGGCTGCCGGGGCTGCGCAAGATCGTGGTCTTCGACATGGAGGGCCTGCACGACCTGGACGACGCCGGCGTGATCGGCCTGGACGACCTGCGCGCGCTGGGCCGCGAGCACCTGGCGCGCGAGCCGCAGGCCATGCAGCAGCGCCTGGCGCAGGTCGACCCCGAGGCGCTGGCCATCCTGGTCTACACCTCGGGCACCACCGGCAAGCCCAAGGGGGCGATGCACAACCACCGCTCGCTGGTGACGGCGGTGCGCGGCTACCACCAGATCACGCCGCAGCTGGAGGACGACGAGCGCATGTGCTTCCTGCCGCTGTGCCACATCGCCGAGCGCGTGGGCGGCGAGTACTTCGCGATGTACAGCGGCGCGCGGCTGAACTTCGTCGAGAACCCCGAGACGGTGCCCGAGAACGTGCGCGAGATCGCGCCCACCGTAGCCACCGCCGTGCCGCGCGTGTGGGAGAAGTTCTTCTCGGCGGTGACCATCGGCGTCAAGGAGGCCGGCCGCGTCCAGCAGCTGGCCTACATGTGGGGCTTGTCGGTGGGCATGAAGGTGGCCGACCGCGTGCTGGCCGGCCAGCCGGTACCTGCCGGGCTGCGCGCGCTGTTCTGGCTGGCGCGCTGGCTGGTGCTGGACAACGTGCGCAAGATCATCGGCGTGCACCAGGCGCGCTTCTGCGTCACCGGCGCCGCGCCGATCTCGCCCGACCTGGTGCGCTGGTACCTGGCGCTGGGGGTGCCCATGCTCGAGGTCTGGGGCATGACCGAGACCGCCGGCATCAGCACCTACACGCCGGCGGCGCGCATCAAGCCCGGCTGCATCGGCGTGGCCGCGCCCTGGAACGAGGTGCGCATCGACCCCGCCACCGGCGAGATCCTGGTGCGCGGCCCCAACGTCTTCATGGGCTACCTGAACCTGCCCGAGAAGACCGCCGAGACCATCGACGCCGACGGCTGGCTGCACACCGGCGACGTGGGCAGCGTCGACGCCGACGGCTACTTCCGCATCACCGACCGGATGAAGGACATCATCATCACCGCCGGGGGCAAGAACATCACGCCCAGCGAGTGGGAGAACGAGCTGAAGTTCTCGCCCTACGTGACCGACGCGGTGGTCATCGGCGACAAGCGTGCCTTCCTCACGGCCATCGTGATGATCGACCAGGACAACGTGGAGCGCTACGCGCAGGACCACGACATCCCCTTCAGCAACTACGCCAGCTTGACACGCGCGCCCGAGGTGCGAGCATTGGTGCAGGCGGAAGTCGACAAGGTCAACGCCAAGTTCGCCCGCGTCGAGCAGATCAAGAAGTTCCACCTGCTCGAGGCCCAGCTGGGCGCCGAGGACGAGGAACTCACGCCGACGATGAAGCTCAAGCGCAAGCTGGTCGAGCGCAAGTACGCCGAGCAGATCGAAGCGATGTACCGCTGAACCACCCCAACAGGAGACAGACAATGAAAGCACGCCTCATCGCCGCTGCCGCCGCCGCTCTGGCGCTGGCCACGGCAACTGCCCAGGCCCAGCAGGGCGTCAGCAAGGGCGAGATCGTGATCGGGTCGATCCAGGACCTGTCCGGCCCCATCGCCGGCTTCGGCAAGCAGGTGCGCCTGGGCATGATGCTGCGCGTCGACGAGATCAACGAGCAAGGCGGCATCCACGGCCGCAAGCTGAAGCTGGTCGTCGAGGACTCGGCCTACGACCCGAAGAAGGCCGTGCTGGCGGCGCAGAAGCTGGTCAACCAGGACAAGATCTTCCTGATGGCCGGCCACATCGGCACGGCGCAGAACAATGCCGCCATGCCGGTGCAGTTCGAGAAGAACGTCATCAACTTCATGCCGGTCACCGCGGCGCGCGAGATGTACGAGCCCTTCCACCGGCTCAAGTACTCGTTCGCGGTGCCCTATTACGACCAGATGAAGCTGATGGTGCCCAAGCTGGTCAAGGAGAAGGGCGCCAAGAAGGTCTGCTCGATCTACCAGGACGACGAGTTCGGCCTGGAGGTGCTGCGCGGCGCCGAGGAGGGCCTCAAGGCGGTGGGCATGGAGATGGCCGAGAAGACCTCGTACAAGCGGGGCGCCACCGACTTCTCGTCGCAGGTCGCGCGCATGAAGTCGGCCGGCTGCGACATGGTGGTGCTGGGCACCATCATCCGCGAGACCATCGGCACCATTGGCGAGTCGCGCAAGACCGGCTTCAGCCCCGTCTTCGTCGGCAGCAGCGCGGCCTACACCGACCTGATCCACAAGCTGGGCGGGCCTGCGATGAACGGCCTGTACGCGGCGATGACCTCGCAGCACCCCTACCTGGACGAGGCCTCGCAGCCCATCCGCTTCTGGGCCAACAAGTACAAGACCAAGTTCAACGAGGACCCGACGGTGTTCTCGGTCTACGGCTACACCATCATCGACGCCTTCGCGCAGGCGGCGAACAAGGCCGGCCCCAACCTGAGCACCGACAGCTTCATCAAGGCCATGGACACGATGAAGTTCCCGGCCGACATGTTCGGCGCGCCGGAGGCCACCTACTCGCCGACCAAGCGCCTGGGCAGCAACGCCTCGCGGCTGTCCCAGATCGTCGACGGCCGCTGGAAAGTGGTGTCGGACTACGTGAAGCCCTGATCCTTCGCGACGGGCGGGTGCCGACGCGCCCGCCGCCGCCGTACCCAGGCCCGGCTCGTCCGGGCCTTTTTCATGCGCGGCAGGCGGCCCAGGCGGTGTCGGCCGGCCCGGGATAATCCACGGCCATGATCGCAACGGATACGGAATGGCTGGAGGTCGAGTCGCTGGACCTCGAAGGGCAAGGCGTGGCGCACCGCCGCGGCGACGACGGCGCGCAGGGCAAGGTGGTGTTCATCGAGGGCGCCTTGCCCGGCGAGCGCGTCCAGGTGCAGGTGGCGCGCCGCAAGAACCAGTGGGAGCAGGGCGCGGCCTCGGCCATCGCGCACGAAAGCGCCCAGCGCGTGGCGCCGCGCTGCCCGCACTTCGGCCTGCATGCCGGCGCCTGCGGCGGCTGCAAGGTGCAGCACCTGCACCCGTCGGCGCAGGTGGCTGTGAAGCAGCGCGTGCTGGAGGACCAGCTGTGGCACCTGGCCAAGGTCCGGCCCGGGCGGCTGCTGCGTCCCATCGAGGGCCCGGCCTGGGGCTACCGCGACCGCGCGCGCCTCTCGGTGCGCCATGTGCAGAAGAAGGGCACGGTGCTGGTGGGCTTCCACGAGCGCAAGTCGCGCTACGTCGCCGACATGCAGGTCTGCCCGGTGCTGCCGGCCCGGGTCAGTGCCTTGCTGATGCCGCTTCGCGCGCTGGTGATGGGCATGGACCAGCGCGACCGCCTGCCGCAGATCGAGCTGGCCGCCGGCGACGGCCCCGACGGCGCGGTCACGGCACTGGTGCTGCGCCACCTGGAGCCGCTGACGGCCGCCGACCAGCAGCGCCTGCGCGACTTCGCCGCGCAGCATGGTGTGCAGTGGTGGCTGCAGGCCGGCGGCCCCGACACGGTGCGCCTGCTCGACGAAGGCGGCCCGCAGCTGGCCTACCGGCTGCCCGAGTTCGGCATTCAGATGCCCTTCAGGCCCACCGACTTCACCCAGGTCAACCCGCACATCAACCGGGTGCTGGTCGAGCGCGCCGTGCGGTTGCTGGCGCCGCGGCCCGACGAGCGGGTCATCGACTGGTTCTGCGGCCTGGGCAACTTCACGCTGCCGCTGGCCACGCGCGCTGCCGCGGTGCTGGGCATCGAGGGCAGCGAGACCCTGGTGCGTCGTGCCCGCGACAACGCGGCGGCCAACGGCTTGGCAGAAAAGGCGCGCTTCGAGGCGCGCAACCTGTTCGAGCTGGACGCCGACGCACTAGCGGCGCTTCCGCCCGGGGGGGCCTGGCTGGTGGATCCGCCGCGCGAGGGGGCTTTTGCGCTGGCCAAGGCGCTGGCCGACCTGCACGCCGGGCCGCCTGCGGGCTGGGCGCCGCCGCGGCGCATCGTCTACGTCAGCTGCAACCCGGCGACGCTGGCGCGCGACGCCGGGCTGCTGGTGCACCAGGCCGGCTACCGCTGCAGCCTGGCCGGGGTCGTCAACATGTTCCCGCACACGGCGCATGTCGAGAGCATGGCGGTGTTCGACCGGGTCCTTGCGGCCTGAAGTCGGCTGCGCGAGAAAGCAGAAGGGGCCCGCAGGCCCCTTCCGCATGCCACGGCGCCAGCGCCGTGTGGCCGCCGCGCCTCAGTCGTCGCTGCCGCCCATGCCCAGCAGGGCCAGCAGGAACTGGAACACGTTGAACACGCTGAGGTAGACACCCAGCGTGGCGGTGATGTAGTTGGTCTCGTGGCCGTCGCGCACGCGCTTCAGGTCGTACAGGATGAAGGCGGTGAAGATGCCCATGCCCAGCACGGCCAGCGTGATCATCAGTGCCGCCGACTGCAGGAAGAAGTTGGCGATCAGCGCCACCAGCAGCATCACCGCGCCGATGGTCAGGAACTTGCCCATGCCGGACAGGTCGCGCTTGACCACCGACGACAGCGTGGCCATGGCGAGAAAGATCGCCGCGGTGCCGCCGAAGGCCAGCATCACCGTGCCGGGGCCGCTGGTGGCCAGCACCACGCTGACCAGGCGCGAGAGCATCAGGCCCATGAAGAAGGTGAAGGCCAGCAGCATGGGCACGCCAGCGGCCGAGTTCTTGGTCTTCTCGATGGCGAACATGAAGCCGAAGGCGCCGGCCAGGAACACGATCAGCCCGATCCCGGGCGACAGGAACTGGTTGATGCCGATGCTCACGCCGATCCAGGCGCCGAGCACCGTGGGCACCATCGACAGCGCCAGCAACCAATAGGTGTTGCGCAGGACCCGGTTGGTCGACGCACTTGCGGCGGCCGAGCCGGAGTAGGTGTGTACGACTTGATTCATGTGTCCTCCAAGGCGGTTCCCGGTCGTGAGCCGGCCGGGGATCGGCGACGGTTGGACCGACACCGGCATTCTAGGTTCCAGCCGTCAGCACAGAAATGACCCCACGGCGGCTGGTCACGGCTGGGCCGGCGCCGCTATCGTCCCGGACATGAAGACCCGCCCCATGCTGACCCTGGCCGACGCGCGCACCATCGCCGCGGCCGCCGAGACCGAGGCCCTGCAACACCAGTGGGCCGTTTCCATCGCCATCGTCGACGACGGTGGCCACTTGCTGTGGCTGCAGCGCCTGGACGGCGCGGCGCCGATCTCGGCCCAGATCGCGCCGGCCAAGGCCGCCACCGCCGCGCTGGGCCGCCGCGAGAGCCGTGTCTACGAGGAGATGATCAACCAGGGCCGGGTGTCCTTCCTCAGCGCGCCCGGCCTGCAGGGCCTGCTCGAAGGCGGCGTGCCCATCGTCGTCGACGGCCATTGCGTCGGGGCGGTGGGTGTCAGCGGCGTCAAGAGCAGCGAGGACGCACAGATCGGGCGTGCGGGCATCGCCGCGCTGATGGCGTCGCAGCAGGCCGGTTAGCGGCGCAGGCCCGGCCGGCACTGGCTGGCGCCTCGGCGTCTGGTGAGCGGGCCGGCCGTGCGCAGCCCCCTGTGGGTGGCCTGGCGCGGGGTCACCGCTATAATTCCGGGGTTTACCCGCCAACACCGCAGCCCAGCGAAACGCCTCCGTCGTTTTCCCCTCGGACCGCCCCCAGCGGGGCCGGGCTGGGTGCGCGAATCCGGAGCTATCCCTTGCTGCCCACCTGGCCCACCGCGCTGCTTGCCCTTGCAGACGGCACCACCTTCGTCGGCCACTCGATCGGCGCCCCCGGGCGCAGCGTCGGTGAAGTCGTCTTCAACACCGCGCTGACCGGCTACCAGGAGATCCTCACCGATCCCAGCTACAGCCGGCAGATCGTCACGCTGACCTACCCGCACATCGGCAACGTCGGCGTCAACGACGAGGACGACGAGTCGGGCCGCGTGCACGCCGCCGGCCTGGTCATCAAGGACCTGCCGCTGCGCATGTCCAACTTCCGTGCCCAGCGCACGCTGGGGCGGTATCTGGCCGACGAGGGCACGGTGGCCATCGCCGGCATCGACACGCGTCGGCTGACGCGCACGCTGCGCAGCAGCGGCGCACAGAACGGCTGCATCGTCGCGCTGGACGGTGCGGCCGCGCCCACCGCGGCACAACTGGCCGACGCCGTGCAGGCGGCCCGGTCCGCGCCCTCGATGGCCGGGCTGGACCTGGCCCGCGTGGTCACGGTGCGCGAGCCCTACGAGTGGACCGAGACCGACTGGGCGCTGGGCAGCGGCCATGGCCGCGTCGCCAACCCGCGCCACCATGTGGTGGCCTACGACTTCGGCGTCAAGCGCAACATCCTGCGCCTGCTGGCGGCGCGCGGTGCGCGCGTCACGGTGGTGCCAGCGCAGACGCCGGCGGCCGAGGTGCTGAAGCTGCGCCCGGATGGCATCTTCTTCAGCAACGGCCCAGGCGACCCCGAGCCCTGCAGCTACGCCATCGAGGCGGCGCGCGAACTGATCGCCAGCGGCAGGCCGGTGTTCGGCATCTGCCTGGGCCACCAGATCATGGCCCTGGCCAGCGGCGCCAGGACCTTCAAGATGAAGTTCGGCCACCACGGTGCCAACCACCCGGTGAAGGACCTGGACAGCGGCCGCGTCAGCATCACCAGCCAGAACCACGGCTTCGCGGTGGACGCCAACAGCCTGCCCGACAACCTGCGCGCCACCCATGTGAGCCTGTTCGACGGCACGCTGCAGGGCCTGGCGCGCACCGACAAGCCGGCCTTCTGCTTCCAGGGCCACCCCGAGGCCTCGCCCGGGCCGCGCGACATCGGCTACCTGTTCGACCGCTTCGCCAAGCTGATGCAGGAGGCCGCGTGATGCATCGCTGCGCCCAGCTCTCCCCCATCACCGCTGTCCATGTGACGACCCCTAAGGAGCCGGCACATGCCTAAGCGCCAGGACCTGGAAACCATCCTCATCATCGGCGCCGGCCCCATCGTCATCGGCCAGGCCTGCGAGTTCGACTACTCCGGCGCGCAGGCCTGCAAGGCGCTGCGCGAGGAGGGCTACCGCGTGGTGCTGGTCAACAGCAACCCGGCGACGATCATGACCGACCCCGGCATGGCTGATGCCACCTACGTCGAGCCCATCACTTGGCAGGTGGTCGAGAAGATCATCGCCAAGGAGCGCGCGCGCAGCCGCGGCGGCATGGCCGTGCTGCCGACGATGGGCGGCCAGACGGCGCTGAACTGCGCGCTGGACCTGGCGCGCCACGGCGTGCTGGCCAAGTACGGCGTCGAGATGATCGGCGCCAACGAACACGCCATCGAGAAGGCCGAAGACCGGCTGAAGTTCAAGGACGCGATGACCGCCATCGGCCTGGACTCGGCCAAGAGCGGCATCGCGCACAGCATGGACGAGGCGCGCGCGGTGCAGAAGCGCATCGCCGAGGAGACCGGCGGCAACGGCTACCCGATGGTCATCCGTCCCAGCTTCACGCTCGGCGGCACCGGCGGCGGCATCGCCTACCACCCCGAGGAGTTCGAGGAGATCTGCAAGCGCGGACTGGACCTCTCGCCCACCCACGAGCTGCTGATCGAGGAGAGCCTGATTGGCTGGAAGGAGTACGAGATGGAGGTGGTCCGCGACCGCGCGGACAACTGCATCATCGTCTGCTCCATCGAGAACCTCGACCCGATGGGCATCCACACCGGCGACAGCATCACGGTGGCGCCGGCGCAGACGCTGACCGACAAGGAATACCAGCTGATGCGCGACGCCAGCATCGCGATCCTGCGCGAGATCGGCGTCGACACCGGCGGCAGCAACGTGCAGTTCGCGGTGAACCCGGCCAACGGGCGGCTGATCGTCATCGAGATGAACCCGCGCGTCAGCCGCAGCTCGGCACTGGCCAGCAAGGCCACCGGCTTCCCGATCGCCAAGATCGCCGCCAAGCTGGCCGTGGGCTACACGCTGGACGAGCTGAAGAACGACATCACCGGCGGCGCCACGCCGGCCTCGTTCGAGCCCAGCATCGACTACGTGGTGACCAAGATCCCGCGCTTCGCCTTCGAGAAGTTCCCGGCCGCCGACTCGCGCCTGACGACGCAGATGAAGTCGGTGGGCGAGGTGATGGCCATGGGGCGCAGCTTCCAGGAAAGCCTGCAGAAGGCCTTGCGCGGCCTGGAGACCGGCATCGACGGCTTCAGCACGCGCAGCAGCGACCGCGACGAGATCGTGCGCGAGATCGGCAACGCCGGCCCCGACCGGCTGCTCTACGTGGGTGACGCCTTCCGCATCGGCATGACGCTGGACGAGGTGCACGACGAGACCGCCATCGACCCCTGGTTCCTGGCCCAGATCGAGGAGCTGATCCAGCTCGAGCGCCAGCTGCTGGGCCGCGACCTGGCCGGCCTGAGCGAGGCCGAGCTGCGCTTCCTCAAGCGCAAGGGCTTCTCCGACCGCCGCCTGGGCCAGTTGCTGGGCACGCACCAGCATGCGGTGCGCGAGCGACGCCACGCACTGGGCGTGCGCCCGGTCTACAAGCGCGTCGACACCTGCGCCGCCGAGTTCGCCACGCAGACAGCCTACATGTACTCGAGCTACGACGAGGAGTGCGAGGCCGAGCCGAGCCAGCGCCGCAAGATCATGGTGCTGGGCGGCGGGCCCAACCGCATCGGCCAGGGCATCGAGTTCGACTACTGCTGCGTGCACGCCGCGCTGGCCATGCGCGAGGACGGGTTCGAGACCATCATGGTCAACTGCAACCCCGAGACCGTGTCCACCGACTACGACACCAGCGACCGCCTGTACTTCGAGCCGGTGACGCTGGAGGACGTGCTGGAGATCGTCGACAAGGAGAAGCCCGAGGGCGTGATCGTCCAGTACGGCGGCCAGACGCCGCTGAAGCTGGCGCTGGACCTGGAGCGCGCCGGCGTGCCCATCATCGGCACCACCCCCGACAGCATCGACATCGCCGAGGACCGCGAGCGCTTCCAGAAGCTGCTGCACGAACTCGGGCTGAAGCAGCCGCCCAACCGCACGGCGCGCACCGAGGAGCAGGCGCTGGCGCTGGCCCAGGAGATCGGCTACCCGCTGGTGGTGCGCCCGAGCTACGTGCTGGGCGGCCGTGCGATGGAGATCGTGCACGGCGACGCCGATCTCGAGCGCTACATGCGCGAAGCGGTGCGCGTGTCCGAAAAGAGCCCGGTGCTGCTGGACCGCTTCCTCGACGACGCCGTCGAGGTCGACGTCGACTGCATCGCCGACGGCCGCGAGGTGATGATCGGCGGCATCATGGAACACGTCGAGGCCGCCGGCATCCACAGCGGCGACTCGGCCTGCTCGCTGCCGGCCTACACGCTGTCGCCGGCGCTGTGCGACGAGCTGCGCCGGCAGACCGTGGCCATGGCGCGGGCGCTCAAGGTCGTCGGCCTGATGAACGTGCAGTTCGCCATCCAGGGCGAGGGCGACGAGGCCCAGGTCTACGTGCTCGAGGTGAACCCGCGCGCCAGCCGCACCGTGCCCTTCGTCAGCAAGGCCACCGGCCAGCCACTGGCCAAGATCGCCGCGCGCTGCATGGCCGGCCGGCCGCTGGCCCAGCAGCCCGACGCCGCCGGCCGCGCGCCGCGCGAGATCGTGCCGCCCTACTTCAGCGTCAAGGAGGCGGTGTTCCCGTTCAACAAGTTCCCCGGCGTGGACACCATCCTGGGCCCCGAGATGCGCAGCACCGGCGAGGTGATGGGCGTGGGCCGGACCTTCGGCGAGGCGATGCTGAAGAGCCAGCTGGGTGCCGGCTCGCGCCTGCCGGCGGCCGGCACCGTGGTGCTGACGGTGAAGGACGCCGACAAGGCGCGCGCCGTGGCCGTTGCGCGCGACCTGGTGGCGCTGGGCTACCAGGTGGTGGCGACCAAGGGCACGGCAGCGGCCATCGCCGCCGCCGGCATCCCGGTGAAGCAGGTGAACAAGGTCAAGGACGGCCGGCCGCACATCGCCGACATGGTCCGCGCCGGCGAGATCCAGCTGGTGTTCACCACGGTGGACGAGACGCGCACCGCGATCGCCGACTCGCGCCACATCCGCACCGCGGCGCTGGCCCACCGCGTCACCTACTACACGACCATGGCCGGCGCCGAGGCCGCCACCGAGGCGCTGAAGCACCGCGGCGACGTCGACGTGATGCCGCTGCAGGAGCTGCACGCCGAGTTGCACTAGACTCGCCGTTGACGAACCCGCCGCACGCGGCCCGCAAGGGCTGCAGTGCGGCGGATTCACTTTGCCCAGCCGCTTTCCCGATACCAGACACGCCCATGACCACGATCCCCCTGACCCGCCGCGGCGCCCAGCTGCTGAAGGACGAATTGCACCGTTTGAAGACGGTGGAGCGCCATGCGGTGATCCAGGCCATCGCCGAGGCCCGCGCGCAGGGTGACCTGTCGGAGAACGCCGAGTACGACGCAGCCAAGGACAAGCAGGGCTTCATTGAGGGCCGCATCAAGGAGCTGGAGTCCAAGCTCGCGGCGGCCCAGGTGATCGACCCGGCCACGCTGGATGCCGGCGGCCGCGTGGTCTTCGGCGCCACGGTCGACCTCGAGGACGAGGACGGCGGCCAGCCGGTCAGCTACCAGATCGTCGGCGACGACGAGGCCGACCTGAAGCAGGGCAAGATCTCGATCAGCAGCCCGATCGCGCGCGCGCTGATCGGCAAGAGTGCCGGCGACACCGCCGAGGTGCAGGCGCCGGGCGGCATTCGCCATTGGGAGATCGTCGACGTCCGCTACGTCTGACGCCGGCGGCGACGATGACTCTGCAACGCTGGCGCCTGCTGCTGCCTGCGCTGTGGGCCGGCTGGCTGCTGTGTGTGGCCTTGCTGGCGGCGCCGGCCCCCTTTGCGACGCTGCACGCGGCCGACGCCGGCCGCGTGGTGGCGCGCCTGTTCGCGCAGGAGGCCTACGTGGCGCTGGCCATCGGCGTGCTGCTGCTGATGCTGGAGCGCACCGCGGCGCGGCGTGCCGCGGCCGCAGGCGGTGGATCGCAGTTCAGCGTCGGCATGCTGCTGGCGCTGGGTACGCTGGCGTGCACGGTGGTCGGCCACTTCGTGCTGCAGCCGATGATGGTGCAGGCCCGCGCCGGGCAGGGGGGCTGGACCGCGGGCCAGCTGCATGCGGCCGCCGTGGTCGTCTTCGGCGTCAAGCTGCTGCTGGCCGCGGCACTGGCCTGGCGCGTGGCCGGCGAGGCCACGCGTGCCCCCGCTACCGTGTCGCCTTCTTCTTGACGCTGGTGGGGCGCTGCTTGGCGCGCTTGACCAGCCCGCCCGGCGTCAGCCGCTCGTTGCCCATCACCTTGACCTTCTTCACCGTCGCGCGGTGGTTGCCGCTCTTCGAGAAGGACACCACCTTGACCACCTTGGGGCCGGCGCCGCGGTCTTCGCGCGGCGGCGGCGCCACCGGCTCGGGCTTGGGCCGCCACAGCACGAACAGCTTGCCGATGTGCTGCACGGGTGCGGCGTCCAGCTGGTCGGCCAGGGCCTGCAGCATCTCGTCGCGGGCCGTGCGGTCGTCCACCGCGGCGCGCACCTTGATCAGGCCATGGGCCTTCAGCGCGACGTCGACCTCGCGCAGCACGGCGGCGCTCAGGCCCTGGTCGCCGATCATCACGACCGGGTCCAGGTGGTGGGCGTCGGCGCGATGGGCGCGGCGCTGGGTGGGGGTCAGGGGCAGGGCGGGCATGTCCGTATTATCGACGCGCCAGGGCGTGCATTCCGCGCGCCGCGCGGCAAGGCTATGAAGATCAAGACCAAGAGCCGCAAGGTCAACAAGGCCTGGCTGAACGACCATGTCAACGACCCCTACGTCAAGCTGGCGCAGCGGGAGGGCTACCGCGCCCGTGCCGCCTACAAGCTGAAGGAGATCGACGAGGCGCTGCAGCTCATCAGGCCGGGGCAGCTGGTCGTCGACCTGGGATCGGCGCCGGGCGCCTGGAGCCAGTATCTTCGCCGGCGCCTGGCGCCGCACGGGGCGGCGGTGGGCGAGCTGCAGGGCCGCATCGTCGCGCTGGACCTGCTGCCCATGGAGCCCATCGAGGGCGTCGAGTTCCTGCAGGGCGACTTCCACGACGACGCGGTGCTGCAGCAGCTGCAGCAGCTGCTGGGCGGGCGCCAGGCCGACCTGGTGGTGTCGGACATGGCGCCCAACCTGTCGGGCATCCCGTCGTCCGACGCGGCGCGCGTGGCGCATCTGGTCGAGTTGGCGGTGGACTTCGCCTGCCAGCACCTGAAGCCGCAGGGCGCGCTGGTGTGCAAGACCTTCCATGGCAGCGGCTACAGCCAGCAGGTGGAGCTGTTCAAGAAGGCCTTTCGCGTGGCCAAGCCGATCAAGCCCAAGGCCAGCCGCGACCGGTCCGCCGAAACCTTTCTCGTCGGCCTGGGTCCGAAGGATCGCTGAACCGCCCTGGCCACGCCGGCCCGATGGGCTGATAAGCGCCCGATTGCCCCTGCCTATGACCGCTTTCGTACAGGGTTCGCGGGCCGTTCGCTGCCCTTGACTACCCTAGAATCAACCCCAATTGAGGCACTGTCCGGTGCCCGCCAGGCGCTGCTGCTGCGCGCGCCCGGACTGCAACAGGAGCCGCGGTGAACAATCAATGGTTTTCGAAGGTCGCTGTCTGGCTGGTGATCGCACTCGTGCTGTTCACCGTGTTCAAGCAGTTCGACCGCGGTGTCGCCCCGGGCGGCCAGATCGCGTACTCCGACTTCCTCGAAGAGGTGCGCAACAAGCGCATCAAGTCGGTCACGCTGCAGGAGAACCCCGGCGGCGGCACCGAGATCGTCGCCATCACCAACGACGACAAGCGCCTGCGCAGCACTGCCACCTACCTGGACCGCGGCCTGATCGGTGACCTGATCGCCAGCAACGTCAAGTTCGACGTCAAGCCGCGCGAGGAGCCCTCGTTCCTGGTCAGCCTGCTGCTGAGCTGGGGCCCGATGCTGCTGCTGATCGGTGTCTGGATCTACTTCATGCGCCAGATGCAGGGCGGCGGCAAGGGCGGCGCCTTCAGCTTCGGCAAGAGCAAGGCGCGCATGCTGGACGAGGCCAACAACAGCACCACCTTCGCCGACGTCGCCGGCTGCGACGAGGCCAAGGAAGAGGTCAAGGAACTGGTCGACTTCCTGAAGGACCCGCAGAAGTTCCAGAAGCTGGGCGGCCGCATCCCGCGCGGCGTGCTGCTGGTCGGCCCCCCGGGCACCGGCAAGACGCTGCTGGCCAAGGCCATCGCCGGCGAGGCCAAGGTGCCGTTCTTCAGCATCTCGGGCTCTGACTTCGTCGAGATGTTCGTCGGTGTGGGCGCGGCGCGCGTGCGCGACATGTTCGAGCAGGCCAAGAAGAGCGCCCCGTGCATCATCTTCGTCGACGAGATCGACGCCGTCGGCCGCCACCGCGGTGCCGGCCTGGGCGGCGGCAACGACGAGCGCGAGCAGACGCTGAACCAGATGCTGGTCGAGATGGACGGCTTCGAGACCAACGTCGGCGTGATCGTGATGGCGGCGACCAACCGGCCTGACATCCTGGACCCGGCGCTGCTGCGCCCGGGACGCTTCGACCGCCAGGTCTACGTGACCCTACCCGACGTGCGCGGCCGCGAGCAGATCCTCAACGTGCACATGCGCAAGGTGCCGGTGGGGCAGGACATCCGCGCCGACATCCTGGCCCGCGGCACGCCCGGCTTCAGCGGAGCCGACCTGGCCAACCTGGTCAACGAGGCGGCGCTGTTCGCCGCGCGGCGCAACGCCCGCGTGGTCGAAATGGTCGACTTCGAGAAGGCCAAGGACAAGATCATGATGGGCCCCGAGCGCAAATCCATGGTCATGCCCGAGGAAGAGCGTCGCAACACCGCCTATCACGAGGCCGGCCACGCGCTGGTGGCGCGGCTGATGCCCAAGACCGACCCGGTGCACAAGGTCACGGTGATCCCGCGCGGTCGCGCGCTGGGTGTGACCATGCAGTTGCCCGAGGGCGACCGCTACAGCATGGACAAGGAGCGCATGCTGTCCACCATCTCGGTGCTCTTTGGCGGCCGCATCGCCGAGGAGGTGTTCATGAACCAGATGACCACCGGCGCCAGCAACGACTTCGAGCGCGCCACGCAGATCGCCCGCGACATGGTGATGCGCTACGGCATGACCGACGAGCTGGGCCCGATGGTCTACGCCGAGAACGAGGGCGAGGTGTTCCTGGGCCGCAGCGTCACCAAGACCACCAACATGTCCGAGGCGACGATGCAGAAGGTCGACACCCAGGTGCGGCGCATCATCGACGAGCAGTACGCGATCGCGCGCAAGCTCATCGAGCAGAACAAGGACAAGATGCACGCGATGGCCCAGGCCCTGCTCGAGTGGGAGACCATCGACGCCGAGCAGATCGACGACATCATGAACGGCAAGCCGCCGCGGCCGCCCAAGGACTGGAACCCGACCGGCTCGAACAAGCCCAGCGGCCCGTCGGCCCCTGCCGCCACCGACGGCGCACCGGCCGCGGCCTGAGCGCCGAGGCCGGCCGGCACTGCGGCGGCCACTCCGATCGCGGCCCCTCACCAGGGGCCGCAGTGCTTTGCAGACCATGTCCCGCTGGTTGACCACGCGCTACACGATCGACCTGTCGCGCCCGCGCGTGATGGGCATCGTCAACGTCACGCCCAACTCGTTCAGCGACGGCGGCGTGCACGACAGCCCGGCGGCTGCACTGGCGCACTGCGAGCGCCTGGTGGCCGAGGGCGCCGAGCTGCTGGACGTCGGGGGCGAGTCGACCCGGCCCGGCGCCGCACCGGTGCCGCCCGAGCTGGAACTGCAGCGCGTGCTGCCGGTGCTGCGCGGCGCGCTGACGCTGGGCGTGCCGGTGTCGGTGGACACCAGCGAGCCACAGGTGATGCGCGCGGCGCTGGACCTCGGCGCCGACATCGTCAACGACGTGCGCGCGCTGCGCCGCGACGGCGCACTGGCGCTGCTGGCCGCGCACGGCCGGGCCGGCGTGTGCCTGATGCACATGCGCGGCGAGCCGGCCGACATGGCGGCACAGGCGGTCTATGGCGACGTGGTGCGCGAGGTGCGTGAATGGCTGTTCGAGCGCGCCAGCGCCGTCGAGGCGGCCGGTGTCGCGCGCGAGCGGCTGGTGCTGGACCCCGGCATCGGCTTTGCCAAGACCGCCGACCACAACCTGGCGCTGCTGTGGCGCCAGCGCGAGCTGTTGCAGCCGGGATACCCGCTGCTGGTGGGCTGGTCGCGCAAGGGCACGCTGGGGCTGATCAGCGGGCGCCCGACGAGCGAGCGGCTGGGTGCCAGCGTCGCCGCGGCGCTGGCCGCCGCCGAGCGCGGCGCCAGCGTGCTGCGCGTGCACGACGTCGCGGCCACCGTCGATGCCCTGAAGGTCTGGCAGGCGGCGCGCAGCGGCGAGTTGGAGGACGCCGCGCCGCCGGCGTGCAGCCCGCGCGTCTGAAGCGCGGCGGCCGTGAGATGCGCCGCGCCGTCGCCCTGCCGCGGCAGGGGACAATCCGCGCTGGAGGATCGACGATGAGCAGAACCTACTTCGGCACCGATGGCATCCGCGGCACCGTGGGCCGCGAGCCCATTACCCCCGACTTCATGCTGCGCCTGGGGCATGCGGTGGGTCGCGTGCTGCGCCGCGGTGGGGCCCAGCGCCCCACCGTGCTGATCGGCAAGGACACGCGCATCTCGGGCTACATGCTCGAGTCGTCGCTGGAGGCCGGCTTTGCGTCGGCGGGGGTCGACGTGCTGCTGTCGGGTCCGCTGCCCACGCCGGGCGTGGCCTACCTCACGCGGGCGCTGCGGCTGGACCTGGGCGTGGTCATCAGCGCGTCGCACAACCCCTTTGCCGACAACGGGGTCAAGTTCTTCTCGGCGCGCGGCGAGAAGCTGCCCGACGACTGGGAGCGCGACGTCGAGGCCGCACTGACCGAGCCGCCGCAGTGGGTGGATGCCGCCAGCCTGGGCCGGGCGCGCCGGCTGGAGGATGCCCGCGGTCGCTACATCGAGTTCTGCAAGAGCACGGTGCCGCATTCCCTGAGCCTGCGCGGCATGAAGCTGGTGATCGACGCCGCCCATGGCGCCGCCTACCACGTGGCGCCCGACGTGTTCCACGAGCTGGGCGCCACGGTGGTCACCATCGGCTGCAGTCCCGACGGGCTGAACATCAACGACGGCGTGGGCGCCACCGAGCCGGCGGCCCTGGTGCGCGCCGTGGCCGAGCACCGCGCCGACTACGGCATCGCGCTGGATGGGGACGCCGACCGGCTGCAGATGGTCGATGCCGCCGGCCGCCTGTACAACGGCGACGAACTGCTCTACGTGATGGCCGCCGACCGGGTCGCGATGCAGCGCCCGGTACCCGGCGTGGTCGGCACGCTGATGACCAACATGGCCGTCGAGCAGGCCTTGTCGCGGCTGGGCGTGGCCATGGTGCGGGCCAAGGTCGGCGACCGCTACGTGCTCGAGGAGCTGGTGGCGCGCGGCTGGCACCTGGGCGGCGAGAGCTCGGGCCATCTGCTGGCGCTGGACCGGCACACCACCGGCGACGGCATCGTCAGCGCGCTGCAGATCCTGCAGGCGGTGCGCCGCCGCCCGGCCACGCTGGCCGACCTGCTGCAGGGGGTCGAGCTGTTTCCGCAGTCGCTGATCAACGTGCGCCTGGCGCGCCTGGACGGCTGGCAGAGCAACCCGGCCCTGGCCTCGGCACGCGAGGCGGTCGACGCCGAGCTGGGTGACGCGGGCCGGGTGCTGATCCGCGCCTCGGGCACCGAGCCGGTGCTGCGGGTGATGGTCGAGGCGCGTGACGCCGGTCAGGGGCGGCGCTGCGCCGAGCGCCTGGCGGCGGCGGCGGCGGCCTGACCGGCCGCGGCGCCGGGCCCGCAGCGGCGCAGCGGCCCTGCGCCACCCGTCCGTGACGCGGGGAAGGCCTGCGTGACGGCCGCATGACAGGCTCATGGCGCGCTTGTCACGCGCGTCACGCAACTGTCATCGGGCGCGCCTATGCTGCCGGCATCGTCTGGACTGCAGACAGAACCGAAAGGAAGCCCATGAAGCCCAGCCTCATCCGCAGCGCCGTCGTCGGCCTGATGTTTGCCGCCGCCGGTGGCCTTGCCGTCGCGCAGGACGTCACCGGCGCCGGCGCCTCGTTCCCGGCCCCGGTCTACGCCAAGTGGGCCGACGCCTACAACAAGGCCACCGGCGCGCGCATCAACTACCAGTCGGTGGGCTCGGGTGCCGGCATCCGCCAGATCAAGGCCAAGACCGTCGACTTCGGTGCCAGCGACGCCCCGCTGACCGACGAGGACCTGGCCAAGGACGGCCTGATTCAGTTCCCGATGGTGATCGGCGGCGTCGTGCCGGTGGTCAACATCCCCGGCATCCAGCCGGGCCAGCTGCGCCTGACCGGCGCGGTGCTGGGCGACATCTACCTGGGCAAGGTCACGAGGTGGAGCGACCCGGCCATCGCCGCGCTGAACCCCGGCGTGAAGCTGCCCGACGCGGCCATCGCGCCGGTGCGCCGCGCCGACGGCTCGGGCACCAGCTTCCTGTTCACCAACTACCTCAGCAAGGTCAACGCCGAGTGGAAGAGCAAGGTCGGCGAGGGCACGGCGGTGAACTGGCCCACCGGCGCCGGCGGCAAGGGCAACGAGGGCGTGTCGGCCTTCGTGATGCGCCTGCCCAACTCGATCGGCTACGTCGAATACGCCTACGCCAAGCAGAACAAGATGGCGCATGTGCTGCTGCAGAACAAGGACGGCGCCTTTGTCGCCCCGGACGACACGGCCTTCAAGGCCGCCGCCGCCGGCGCCGACTGGTCCAAGACCTTCTACCAGGTGCTGACGGAGCAGCCCGGCAAGGCCAGCTGGCCGATCACCGGCGCCACCTTCATCCTGATGCACAAGCAGCAGGACAAGCCGGCCAATGCCGCCGCGGCGCTGAAGTTCTTCGACTGGGCGTTCAAGAGCGGCGACAAGGCTGCGGACGACCTGGATTACGTGCCGCTGCCGCAGCCGGTGAAGGACAGCGTGCGCAAGCTGTGGGCGACGAGCCTGAAGGATGGCGCCGGCAAGGCCGTCGCGCTGCCCTGAGCGGAGACCCCCGGTGATGGCAGGGCGCTAGCCGCGCCGCCACGTTCCCGACCTGCCAGGCCGGCGTGTGGGCCCTCCGCACGCCGGCCTCGCCACGCCCCGCAACGGGCCGGAAGGCTTGCAATGGCCGCTACACTGCCCGCCTCTCCCCACCTGCCCGAGAAGCCCTTGCTGAGCACCGATCCGTCCGGGCCGGGTCCGTCCGGTGGCGCGCGCGCCGCCTGGGCCGACGTCGGCTTCGCCTGGCTCACCCGTCTGGCCGCGCTGCTCACGCTGGCGCTGCTGGTCGGCATCATCCTCTCGCTGTTCGTCGGCGCCGCGCCATCGATCGAGCGCTTCGGCCTGGCCTTCCTCTGGACCTCGGTCTGGGACCCGGTGCAGGAGCAGTTCGGCGGCCTGGTGATGATCTACGGCACGCTGATGACCTCGTTCATCGCGCTGCTGATCGCCGTGCCGGTGAGCTTCGGCATCGCGATCTTCCTCACCGAGCTGTCGCCGGCCTGGCTGAAGCGCCCGCTGGGCGTGGCCATCGAGCTGCTGGCGGCGGTGCCCAGCATCGTCTACGGCATGTGGGGCCTGCTGGTGTTCGGGCCGCTGCTGGCCACCTACGTGCAGCAACCGCTGCAGGCCGCCTTTGCCGGCGTGCCGGTGCTGCAGGCGCTGGTCTCGGGTCCGCCGGTGGGCATCGGCATCCTGTCGGCCGGCATCATCCTGGCAATCATGGTGATCCCCTTCATCGCCTCGGTGATGCGCGACGTCTTCGAGGTGACGCCGGCGCTGCTCAAGGAGTCGGCTTACGGGCTCGGATCGACCACCTGGGAGGTGGTGTGGAAGGTGGTGCTGCCCTACACCAAGACCGGCGTGGTCGGCGGCATCATGCTCGGGCTGGGGCGCGCGCTGGGCGAGACCATGGCCGTCACCTTCGTCATCGGCAACTTCAACCAGCTCGACAGCCTGTCGCTGTTCGAGGCGGCCAACAGCATCACCTCGGCGCTGGCCAACGAGTTCGCCGAGGCCAGCGAGGGCCTGCACCAGGCCTCGCTGATCTACCTCGGCCTGGTGCTGTTCCTGATCACCTTCATCGTGTTGTCGCTGTCCAAGCTGCTGCTGATGCGGCTGCGCAAGGGCGAGGGAGCCCGGACATGAGCCGCAGCCTGACGATCGACCCGGCGCGGCTGGCCATGCACCGCCGGCGCAAGCTGGTCAACGTGGTGGCGTTGACGCTGGCCATGGCGGCGATGGCCTTCGGCCTGGTCTGGCTGGTGTGGATCCTGTTCGACACCCTGCGCCTGGGTCTGGGCGGGCTGGCGCCGCAGGTGTTCACCGAGTCGACACCACCGCCCATGGCGGACGTGGGCGGGCTGGCGAACGCCATCGTCGGCTCGCTGCTGATGGTGGTGCTGGCCACCACGCTGGGTGCGCCGTTGGGCGTGCTGTGCGGCATCTACCTGGCCGAGTACGGGCGCGAAACCTGGCTGGGCAAGGTCACCCAGTTCATCAACGACATCCTGCTGTCGGCGCCGTCCATCGTCGTGGGCCTGTTCGTCTACGCCGTGGTGGTCGCGCGCTTCAAGACCTTCTCGGGCTATGCCGGCATGCTGGCGCTGGCACTGATCGTCATCCCGGTGGTGGTGCGCACCACCGAGAACATGTTGGCGCTGATCCCGAATGCCCTGCGCGAGGCCGCCTATGCGCTGGGCGCGCCGAAGTGGAAGGTGATCCTGGCCATCACGCTGAAGGCGGCGCGTGCCGGCGTGATCACCGGCATCCTGCTGGCGCTGGCGCGCATCGCCGGCGAAACGGCGCCGCTGCTGTTCACCGCGCTGTCCAACCAGTTCTTCACCTGGAACATGGGCGAGCCGATGGCCAGCCTGCCGGTGACGATCTTCAAGTTCGCGATGAGTCCCTACGAGAACTGGCAGAAGCTGGCCTGGGCCGGCGTGTTCCTGATCACGCTGGGTGTGCTGGCACTGAACATCCTGGCCCGCGTGCTGTTCCGCAACAAGAACTGAAGCCCCGGCAACCACAGACACGCGAGAGAACGACCATGGACGACACCATCGCCGAACTGCCGGCCAGCCTGGGCACCAAGCTGGCGGTGCGCGACCTGAACTTCTACTACGGCGCCTTCCACGCGCTGAAGCACATCCAGCTCGACATCCCCGAGAAGAAGGTCACCGCCTTCATCGGCCCGTCGGGCTGCGGCAAGAGCACGCTGCTGCGGGTGTTCAACCGCATGTTCGAGCTCTACCCCGAGCAGCGCGCCGAGGGGCGCGTCGAGCTCGACGGCGAGGACATCCTGAAGACCCGCATCGACGTCTCGCTGATCCGCGCCAAGATCGGCATGGTGTTCCAGAAGCCGACCCCGTTCCCGATGTCGATCTACGACAACATCGCCTTCGGCGTGCGCCTGTTCGAGCGCCTGCCGCGGGTGGAGATGGACGAGCGCGTCGAGTGGGCGCTGAAGAAGGCGGCGCTGTGGGGCGAGGTCAAGGACAAGCTGCACCAGAGCGGCGCCAGCCTGTCGGGCGGCCAGCAGCAGCGCCTGTGCATCGCGCGCGGCATCGCCATCAAGCCCGAGGTGCTGCTGCTGGACGAGCCGTGCTCGGCGCTGGACCCGATCTCCACCGGCAAGATCGAGGAACTGATCCACGAGCTGAAGACCGACTACACGGTGGTCATCGTCACCCACAACATGCAGCAGGCGGCGCGCGTCTCCGACTACACCGCCTACATGTACCTGGGCAACCTGGTCGAGTTCGGGCCCACGTCCGAGCTGTTCATGAAGCCCAAGAAGAAGGACACCGAGGACTACATCACGGGGCGCTTCGGATGAAGCGCGACGGGCTGCAGCGGCGCAGGCTGACTTCGCGCAGCGAGGTCAAGCGAAGCGGCCGCAGCCACTACATCACGGGGCGCTTCGGATGAAGCGCGACGGGCTGCAGCGGCGTAGGCTGACTTCGCGAAGCGAAGTCAAGCGCAGCGGCCGCAGCCACTACATCACGGGGCGCTTCGGATGAAGCGGTCTCCGGGGAGCTGGCAAACATGACCGACAAGCACCTTTCCACGCAGTTCGACTCCGAGCTCAGCGGCATCTCCAGCCGGGTCCTCGAGATGGGCGGACTGGTCGAGTCGCAGGTGGCGGGCTCGCTGCGCGCGCTGGCGTCGCTGGAGGCCGACGGCGCCGCGCGCGTGCTCGAGGTCGAGGAGGACGTCAACCGCCTCGAGCTGACCATAGACCGCGACCTCTCGGCCATCATCGCCCGGCGCCAGCCCACCGCGCGCGACCTGCGCCTGCTGATCGCCGTCTCCAAGGTCATCGCCAACCTCGAGCGCATCGGCGACGAGGCGGTGCGCATCGCGCGCAACACGCAGCGCCTGATCGCCGCGGGCGCGGCCTTCCCGTCGCGGCTGCCGGTCGGCGACGTCGAGTTCGAGGCCGATCTGGCCATCGCCCAGCTGCGCAAGTCGCTCGACGCCTTCGCCCGGCTGGACACGGCGCGCGCGCTCGAGGTGCTCAAGCAGGACGACCAGATCGACCGCGAGTTCGAGGGCCTGCTGCGCAAGCTCATCACCTACATGATGGAGGACCCGCGCACGATCTCGGCCAGCATCGACCTGGTGTTCGTCGCCAAGGCCATCGAGCGCGTCGGCGACCACGCGAAGAACATCGCCGAGGCCATCATCTACATCGTCAAGGGCACCGACGTGCGCCACTCGGCGATGGCGGACGTCGAGGACGCGGTCTCCGGCCGCGTGCGCTGATGAGCGGCATCCTCGTCGTCGAGGACGAGACCGCGATCGCCGAGCTGATCGCGCTGAACCTGCGCCATGCCGGCCATGCGGTGCGCCGCGCCGCCGACGCGCCGCAGGCCCAGGCCGAGGTCGACCGCGAGCTGCCCGACCTGGTGCTGCTCGACTGGATGCTGCCCGGGGGCAGCGGCTTGCAGCTGGCGCGGCGCTGGCGCGGCGACGAGCGCACGCGCGAGCTTCCGCTGATCATGCTGACGGCGCGCGCCGAGGAGGTCGACAAGGTCGGCGCGCTGGATGCCGGGGCCGACGACTACCTGACCAAGCCCTTCTCGGCCAAGGAGCTGCTGGCGCGCATCCGCGCCGTGCTGCGCCGGCGTGCGCCGCAGGCGGTTGACACGCCGCTGCAGGCCGGCGCGCTGTACCTGGACCCGGCGGCGCACCGCGTAATCGCGCGTCGCGCCGACGCCAGTGGCGGCGACGTGGAACTGCGCCTAGGCCCCACCGAGTTCCGCCTGCTGCGCTACTTCATGTCGCACCCCGAGCGCGTGCACAGCCGCGCCCAGCTGCTGGACCGCGTCTGGGGCGACCATGTGTTCATCGAGGAACGCACGGTGGACGTGCACATCAAGCGGCTTCGCGAGGCCCTGGCGCCAGGCGGCTGCCAGGGCCAGATCGAGACCGTGCGCGGCGCTGGCTACCGGCTGGCGCTGTCCGCCGGCGGCTGAACCACAGGAGTGTCCTGGATGCTGTCGCGCCTGCTGGCAGCGCTGGTCCTGCTGGCCGCCTGCGTGGCGGTGGGTGCGCTGCTGGGCGGCTGGCTGTTCGGCCGCGCCGTGGCGGGCGCGTGGCTGGGCGTGCCAGTGGGGGTGGTGCTGTTGGTGCTGCTGGACGCGCGCCGCGCGCACCGGCTGCTGCAGTGGCTGCGCGACGAGGAACGCAGCCCGGCGCCGCGCGACCCCGGGCACTGGGGCGAGCTGGCCTACCGCATCGAGCGCGCACTGCGCCTGCGCGAGCGCGCGCTGCACGACGAGCAGCAGCAGCTGCAGCAGTTTCTGTCGGCCATCGAGGCCTCGCCCAACGGCGTCATGCTGCTCGACGCGCAGGGGCAGGTCGACTGGTGCAATGCCGTGGCCGCCGACCACTTCGGGCTCGATGCCGTGCGCGACCAGCGCCAGCGCCTGACCAACCTGGTGCGCGACCCAGTCTTCGTCAGCTACCTCACCGAGGAGAACTTCGACGAGCCCATCGTGTTCCGTGCGCCACGTGGCCGCAGCACGCTGTCGGTGCAGCCGCGGCGCTACGGCGACGGCCAGCTGCTGCTGCTGTCGCAGGACATCACCGAGACCGAGCGCGCCGACGCGATGCGCCGCAGCTTCGTCGCCAACGTCTCGCACGAGATCCGCACGCCGCTGACGGTGCTGGCCGGCTTCGTCGACACGCTGGCCGACCTGCCGCTGACCGACGAGGAACGTGCCCGCGTGCTGGTGCTGATGCGCCAGCAGACCGACCGCATGCAGGCGCTGGTGGCCGACCTGCTGACGCTGGCCCAGCTGGAGGGCAGCCCGCGGCCGCCGGCCGATCGCTGGCTGCCGCTGGCGCCGCTGTTGCGCCGCCCGCTGGCCGACGCGCAGGCGCTGTCGGGCGATCGCCACCGCCTGCTGCTGGACACCGGCGACGAGCCGGTCGATGCACTGGAACTGGCGGGCGTCGAGAGCGAGCTGCTGAGTGCCATCGCCAACCTGCTGACCAACGCCGTGCGCTACACACCGCCCGGCGGCCGCGTGACCCTGAGCTGGCGCTCCAGGCCGGGCGGCGGCGGTGAGATCGCCGTGCAGGACACCGGCGTGGGCATCGCGCGCGAGCACATCCCGCGCCTGACGGAGCGCTTCTTCCGTGTCGACGGCAGCCGTTCGCGCGACACCGGCGGCACCGGCCTCGGGCTGTCCATCGTCAAGCATGTGGTGCAGCGCCATGGCGGCGAGCTGCTGATCGACAGCGAGCCCGGGCAGGGCTCGAACTTCCGCATCGTGCTGCCGGCGTCGCGCCTGCGCCGCGTGGACCTGACCGAGCCGGTGGCGGCGGACCCGGCCTGAGCGGCCCGGGGCCAGACCCGTGACGCGCCGCCTCCGCGGCGTGCGGCTAAGGCGCCGCCCGCCGGTAGACCAGGGTCAGCTCGTCGCGGTCGCTGGGCCGCCGCAGCTGGGCCACTTCGACCCAGCCCGCTGGCGCCGGCGGCGGTGCGCCGCGGCGCAGCACACGCAGCTGCCAGCCACAGCCCGAGGCGTCGGCCAGTGAATCGGCGCCCGGGCGGGCGTCGACGCGCCAGCGGCCATGGTGTTCGAGCGCCGCGATGCCCGAAGGCGCCAGGCCGGGCGCCGCCACGCAGGCATCGGGCGGCACCACGGCCGCCACGCGCTGCACCAGCACGCGCATGCTGCGTGCCTGGTCCAGCGGGGCCAGCCACAGCGTCATCAGCAGCAGCCAGCACAGCGCCACGCCGCCGGCGGGCAGCACCAGACAGGTCCAGATCGCCTCGCGGTGGCGGCCGGTGCGCCAGCGCAGCAGCGCCAGCCAGGCCAGGGTACCCAGCACGGCCAGCGCCAGCGCCAAGCCCGAGAACGGGGCGCTGAAGCCAGGCAGCAGCTTGGCGACGTTGGCCGCGGTCTTGGCCGGTGCACCGGTCTGCATGGCCACGTAGATCACCCAGATCGCGGTCGCCGCCAGCGTGAAGAAGCACATCGAAAACCAGTCGATGGCGGCGCTGGCGCTGCGCTTCAGCGTCGGCAGTGCGAAGGCGGCCAGCACCGCCAGCCCGGGCAGCGCCAGCATCAGCGCGCGGTCGGATCCCGACATCGCCAGGTTGGCCACCAGCGCCACGCCGACGACCAGCAGCGGCACCGCCAGGTGGCGCCTGGCCAGATGGCGGCGCCAGCGCCACACGGTCCACAAGGCCAACGGCCACGCCGGCCACAGGAACCAGGCCCACTGGCGCGGGATCGAGACCAAGTCGCTGCGCTCCAGCGGCAGCAAGCGCCAGTGCCAGGCGCCGAAGGCAGCAGCCAGCGCGGCGGCGGCCACCACGGCGGCCAGCAGCCAGGGCACCAGGCGCCGCGCCTGCTCGTAGGCAGAGCGCGCGCAGAGCACCGCCCCACCCAGTCCCAGCAGCAAGGCCATCGCTGGCGCGCCGCTGCCCGCCAGCAAGGGCAGGGCCAGCAGCGCCGCGATGCGCGAGGCCCAGTGCCGGTAGGGTGCCGCGGCCAGCGCGTAGCCGAAGAAGGCGGTGGCGGCCAGCTGCGCCAGCTCGGGCGTGGTCTCGTGGCCCAGCTGCAGCAGGCCCAGCGTGGCCATCAGTGCGAGCAACGCGGCGTCGGCGATGGCGCGCGCGTAGTCCACCGGCGGCGCCTCGCCGCCGAAGGCGAAGGCCACGGGCTGCGCCGCCTCGGTGCGTGCCAGGTGGAAGGTGGTGTACCAGGCACCGGCCAGTGCCAGCGCCAGCAGCGCCGCGAAGGGCAGCCTGGCGGCCAGCGCCGGGTCCAGCCAGCCCTGGCCCAGCCAGATCGCCGCCGCGCCCAGCCAGTGCGGCAGCAGCGCGGTGTCGCCGGGCACGCCGCCCAGCGTGGGCGCCCAGGGGCTGGTTCGGCCCTCGGCGATGGCCAGCATCTGGCCGAATGCCGCCAGGTCGGCATGGCGCCAGGGATCGCGGCCGAACAGCCCGGGCAGCAGGTAGGCCGCGCACAGCAGCAGCAGCGGCACGCGCGGCAGGCGGCGTGCGCCGCGGCGCGTCACCAGGGCGGGGTTGGGGCGGTTCACGGCGCGATCATGCCTGCCGGCGGGACCACCGCTGCGTCGCGCAGCAGGGCCCGAGACGACAAAGGCAGCCGAAGCTGCCTTTGCACCAGGGTGGCGGCCGGGGCCGCCCGCGCGTCGCCGCGCGTGGCCGTCACTTCTTCAGGCCGACGTGGGCGAACTTGTTGCGGAACTTCTCGACGCGGCCGCCCAGGCTGTCGACGCTCTTCTGGGTGCCGGTGTAGAAGGGGTGGGTCTCGCTGGTGGTCTCCACCTTCACCAGTGGCAGTTCGCGCCCATCGTCCAGCTTGATCATCTCCTTGCTCTGCACGCAGGAGCGGGTGACGAAGGTGAAGCCGTTGGACAGGTCCTGGAAGCAGACCTCGCGGTAGTTCGGGTGAATGCCTTCTTTCATCGCGGAACCTCGGGGGTTGTGTCGGTAGCCACGTGGCGGGCCAGCGTCTGCTGGCGCCGCGGCGCACTTGCCGGGGTGGAGCCGCCGTGCAGGCACGGCGCACAGGCCGTCTGGACGGATCGGCAAAACGCGGGATTGTAGCCGAAGCCCGGCACCGCCCCGGGGCGGCATCAGCCGCCGCGGCGCATCATGTCGAAGAAGTCGAGGTTGTTCTTCGTCGCCTTCATCTTCTCGAGGATGAACTCCATCGCCTCGATCTCGTCCATCGGGTAGAGCAGCTTGCGCAGGATCCAGGCCTTTTGCAGGATCTCGGGCTTGAGCAGCAGCTCCTCGCGCCGGGTGCCGCTCTTGTTGATCAGGATCGAGGGGTAGACGCGCTTCTCGGCCATCCGACGGTCGAGGTGGATCTCGCAGTTGCCGGTGCCCTTGAACTCCTCGTAGATCACCTCGTCCATCTTGGAGCCGGTGTCGATCAGCGCCGTGCCGATGATGGTCAGCGTGCCGCCCTCCTCGGTGTTGCGCGCCGCGCCGAAGAAGCGCTTGGGCCGCTGCAGCGCGTTGGCGTCGACGCCGCCGGTCAGCACCTTGCCGCTGCTCGGGAGCACGTTGTTGTAGGCGCGTGCCAGGCGGGTGATGCTGTCGAGCAGGATCACCACGTCCTTGTTCAGCTCGACCAGGCGCTTGGCGCGCTCGATCACCATCTCGGCCACCTGCACGTGGCGCGCCGCGGGCTCGTCGAAGGTGGAGCTGATGACCTCGCCGCGCACGGTGCGCAGCATCTCGGTCACTTCCTCGGGCCGCTCGTCGACGAGCAGCACGATCAGGTGGATGTCGGGGTTGTTGGCCACCAGCGCATGCGCCAGCTGCTGCATCATCACCGTCTTGCCGGTCTTGGGCTGGGCCACCAGCAGCGCGCGCTGGCCTTTGCCGATCGGTGCCACCAAGTCGATGATGCGGCAGGTGACGTTCTCGTCGCTCTTGATGTCGCGCTCGAGCCTGAACTGCTCCTTGGGGAACAGCGGTGTCAGGTTCTCGAACATGATCTTGTGCTTGATCGCGTCCGGGCTCTGGCCGTTGACGCGGTCCACCTTGACCAGCGCGAAGTAACGCTCGCCGTCCTTGGGCACCCGCACCTCGCCCTCGACCAGGTCGCCGGTGTGCAGGTTGAAGCGGCGGATCTGGCTGGGCGACAGGTAGATGTCGTCGGTGCTGGCCATGTAGCTGGCCTCGATGCTGCGCAGGAAGCCGAAGCCGTCGGGCAGCACCTCGAGCACGCCGTCGCCGAACACCTGCTCGCCGGCCTTGGCGCGCTTCTTCATGATCGCGAACATCAGCTCCTGCTTGCGCAGGCGCTGGGCGTTCTCGATCTCCAGCTCTTCGCCCATCTTGAGCAGTTGGGCAACCGGCAGGGCCTTCAGTTCGGAAAGATGCATGGGCGGGCAACCTTGTGCAGGTGCAGGGCCGCCGGCGCGCCATCGCGCTCGGGGGCTGGAGATAGCGGGAGAAAGGGGGAGAGCACGCCCGCTGTCGCGCCGGTCCTCGGGGCAGGACGGCCCTGGGGGCCGTCGGGCAGCAAGATACGCGGGAGGCGCGGGGGGCGCTTCGGATGGCCGGGGAAACCGGCCACCGTGCGACGGATTATAGGTGGCCGTCGATGAAGGCCGTCAGCTGCGACTTCTGCAGCGCCCCGACCTTGGTGGCGACGAGCTCGCCGCCCTTGAACAGCATCAGCGTCGGAATGCCGCGGATGCCGAACTTGGCCGGCACGTCGCGGTTCTCGTCGACGTTGAGCTTGGCCACCTGCAGGCGGCCGTCGTAGGTCTGCGCCACGTCGTCCAGGATCGGGGCGATCATCTTGCAGGGGCCGCACCACTCGGCCCAGAAGTCGACCAGCACCGGCTTGTCGGATTGCAGGACGTCGCCGCCGAACGACGCGTCGGACACATGCTTGATCAGTTCGCTGCTCATGGGTTGGGGTTCTCCGAGGCCGCCGCGGGTGGCACCTGGGCGCGCACGCGCCTTGCATTGGGCACAATCATTTTGGCACATCGTCGCGGAAGCCACCGGCAGCGGCTCGCGGTGCAGCACAACAGACAGGAGAACGAGCCAGCATGAGCGACCGCGGCCCGAGCGTGCGGCACCTGGACGCTGCACTGCGGGGGGCGTCCCTGTGGCGAGCCGTGGCGGCCGAGGTGCGCCAATGGCTTGCGGCGCAGGGCGTGGCGCCGCGCGACGCGGTGCTGCTGCTGCCCTTTGCCGCGCTGCTGCCGCCGGCACGTCGGGCCTTCGCCGAGCAAGGCGGCTGGGTGCCGCGTGTCGAGACCCCGGCCACGCTGGCCGCGTCGCTGGCGCCGCCGGCGCCGCGTCCGCCGCAGGCCTGCACCGGCGACGCACTGCTGGACCGGCAGCTGGCCTTGCAGCGCCTGCGTCGCGCGGCCTGGGCAGCAGCGCTGCAGCAGCGCGACGCCGCCGGCTTCGAGCGCCTGGCCGCGCAGCTGGTCGAGGCCTGCCTGGCGCTGCTCGAGGCCGCGGCGCTGCGCCCAGCGGCCGCGCGTGCCGCCTTCTGGGCCCTGGCCGACGGCGCGATCCCGCACGGCGGCCCTGTCGAGGCCGCGCGACCGCTGGCGCTGGAGTCGGCCCTGCTGCGCGAGGCGCTGGACTGGGCGCGCCAAAGCGCCGACGGCCTGCCCGCCGACACCCTGCATGCCCACCGCCCCGGCGCCTGGATGGCGCTGCGCCTGGGCGGCGCTGACCCCCTGGCCGAGGCGCTGCTGGCCGGCGCGGCAGCGGCCGGCGTGCCGGCGCTGCAGCTGGTGGCCGATGCGGACGACGACGCACCGTTTGCCGCGGCCGCGCGGGCCGACGGCGCGGTCGAGCGCTGGCTGTGCGAGGACGTGGACGACGAGGCGCTCGCCGCCGCAACGCACGTGCTGCGGGCGCTGCAGGACGGCCGCGCGCCGGTGGCGCTGGTGGCGGTGGACCGCGAGCTCACCCGGCGCGTTGCGGCGCTGCTGCAGCGTCGCGGGATGGCGCTGCTGGACGAGACCGGTTGGCGGCTGGACACCACGCCGGCGGCGGCGGCATTGGTGGCGCTGCTGCGCGCCGCAGCGCCGCACGCGGGGGGCGACGCCTGGGTGGCCTGGCTGCGCTGGGCGCTGCCGGCTGCGCAGCGCGCTGCGCTGGACCTGCTGGAGGCGCGCTGGCGCGGCCGCCGCATCCCCGACGAGGCTGCGGCCGCCACCGAGTCGCTGTGGCAGCAGGCCCTGCAACGCCTGCAGCCGCTGCAGGGGGCGCCACGCCCGCTGGCCCGCTGGTTCGACGCGCTGCAGCGCGTGCTGCACGACGCGCCCGGGCTGCCCGCCGTGCTGAGCGACGACGCGGGCGCGCAGGTGCTGGCGGCGCTGCGCGCACCGGCGGCCGACGGGGATGGCCTGGCGATCGACATCGTCGGCTTTGCCCGCTGGGTGCAGCAGGCGCTGGCGCAGGCCGCCTGGCTGCCGCCGCTGCCCGAGGGCGAGCCGGAGGTGGTGCTGACGCCGCTGGCGCGCGCCTTCGGCCGCCCCTTCGGCCAGGTCGTGCTGGCCGGCGCCGACGACCAGCGCCTGGGCGCGGCGCTGCCGCCGCCGGGGCTGATCGGCGACGCGCTGGCGCAGCAGCTCGGGCTGCCGCCGCGCGGCCATCGCCGCCAGCGGCAACGGCTGGCGCTGGCCCAGCTGCTGGGTGGCGCGCCGCTGGCGCTGCTGCGCCGCCGGCGCGATGGCGACGAGGCGCGCGCCGACAGCCCCGATGTCGAGTGGGCGTTGCTGGCGCGGGCCTCCGCCGGGGCCCCGGAGTGGCCGCTGCGCGACTTCGTGCCCGAGACCACTGCGCTGCCGGCATGCCCCGTGGCGCCGCCGCTGCCCGTGGCCGCCGGCGCGCTGCCGCAGCGCCTCAGCGCCAGCCAGCTCGACGCGCTGCGCCAGTGCCCCTATCGCTTTTTCGCCCGTGCCGTGCTGCGCCTGGACGAGGCCGACGAGCTGGCCGCGGCCACCGACAAGCGCGACTACGGCAACTGGCTGCATGCCGTGCTGCACCGCTTCCACGCGCAGCGCGCGCAGCGCGGCCAGCCCGGCGACGACGCCGCGGCGCTGCAGGCGGCGGCCGACGCCGAAGTCGCCGCACAGGGCCTGGACCCGGCCGGGCTGCTGCCCTTCCGCAGCGCCTTCGACGCGCTGGCGCCGGCCTACCTGCGCTGGTTGGCGCTGCGCGAGGCCGAAGGCTGGCACTGGGCCGAGGGCGAGACCGAGCAGCTGGCCGCGCCGCCCGAGCTGGGTGGCTTGCAGCTGTTCGGTCGCATCGACCGGCTGGACCGGGGCCCCGGCGGCCGCCGCGAGCTGCTGGACTACAAGACCGGTCGCGCCGACGAGCTCAAGCGCCGCGTGCGCGAGCCCCTGGAGGACACCCAGCTGGCCTTCTACGCCGCACTGCTGGGTCCGGCCGCTGGCGGCCAGCCCGGCGGCACCGGTGGCTTCGGTGCCGCCTACCTGGCGCTGGACGAGGCCGATGCACCCGTGCACATCGCCAACCCGCGCGTGACCGAGGCCGCCGCGCTGCTGTTGCAGGGCCTGGGCGGCGAGTGGCAGCGCCTGCGCGACGGCGCAGCGCTGCCGGCGCTGGGGCAGGGCCGGGTCTGCGAGCTGTGCGAGGCGCGTGGGCTGTGCCGGCGCGACCACTGGGCCGGGGCCGGCGCATGAGCGTTCCGGCCTACCGCATCGCCGGCGCGTCGGTGCCCGCCGGCGCCTTCTACGCTGCCGCCTGCGACCCGGCGCGCAGCGTCGTCGTCGAGGCCTGCGCCGGCGCGGGCAAGACCTGGATGCTGGTGTCGCGCATCCTGCGTGCGCTGCTGGCCGGTGCCGAGCCGCAGCAGATCCTGGCCATCACCTTCACGCGCAAGGCGGCGGCCGAGATGCGCGGCCGGCTGGCCGAGTGGCTGGTGGCCTTCTCGGCGGCGCGCAGCACGCCGGCGCAGCGCATCGAGGCGCTGCGCCAGCGCGGCCTGGACGCGGCGCAGGCCGCCGCCGCCGAGCCGCTGCTGGCCGGGCTGCACGAACGCGTGCTGCGCGGCGGCCGCGGCGTCGAGGTGTCCACCTTCCACGGCTGGTTCGCCCAGCTGGCCGGGCAGGCTCCGCTGGCCCTGTTCGAGCGCCTGGGCCTGCCCAGCGCGTACGAGACGGTCGAGGACATCGCGCCGCTGTGGCCCGGGTTGCTGGCGGACTTCCATGCCCAGGTGCTGGCCGACGCGGCGTTGCTGGCCGACTACCACCGGCTGGTGCGGCGCCACCGCCGCGGCCGCGTGATCGAGGCGCTGCGTGCGGCCTGGCTGCGCGGGCCCGAGGTGCTGCGCGCGGACGCCGCCGGCACGGTCGCCGGCGCCGTGCCCGCCGCGGGCCAGCAGTGGCGCGCCTGCGCCGGCGTGCACGACCCGGCCAGCCTGCTGCGCGAGGCCGCGCTGCGGCACCAGATCGACGCGCTGGCGCGGGTCCTGGGCGGCAGCAAGGCCAAGACCACGCTCGAGTGCAGCGCGCAGCTGCGCCAGGCGCTGGCCGCCTTCGAGGCCGGCGCCGGGCCCGCACGCGCAGGCGCCGTCGACGCCGCCGACATGGACCAGGCCGACCCGGCCGCCGCCGCGCTGTTCGACGCCTGCTGGCAGGCCCTGTTCACGCAGAAGGGCACGGCGCGCAAGCTGGCCGGCATCGACGAGGCCGCCGCCGCCAGCGCCGCGGCCCTGTCCAGCACGCTGGAGGCGCTGGGCCAGATGCGCCTGCAGCAGCGGGCCCACGAGGACCATGCGGCCATGCACCGGCTGTCGCTGCGCCTGCTGGGTGCGTATGCCGCGCTGAAGCGCCGCAGCGGCCTGCTCGACATGGCCGACCTGGAGCGCCTGGCCGAGGCCCTGCTTACCGACCCGGTGCTGTCGGGCTGGGTGCAGGTGCGCCTGGACCAGCGCCTGCGCCACCTGCTGGTCGACGAGTTCCAGGACACCAGCCCGCTGCAATGGCGCGCGCTGCAGGCCTGGCTGGCCGGCTATGCCGGCGCCGGCGGCGGCAGCAGCGGGCAGCAGCCGCTGGCGGTGTTCATCGTCGGCGATCCCAAGCAGAGCATCTACCGCTTCCGCAACGCGGAGCCCCGGGTGTTCGGCGCCGCTGCCGAGTTCGTCGTCGAGGCGCTGGACGGCCTGCGCCTGGCCTGCGACCACACGCGGCGCAACGCCGCGGCGGTGCTCGCCGGGGTCAACGGGGTGTTCCTGCCGCTGGCCGCGCCGGGGCCGCAAGGTGATGCCGGGCCGCCCTCGGCCCGCCCGCAGCCCGACGCGGGGCCGGGCCGGGCCAGCCCGTCCCCGGAAGGCCCGGGGCCCGGCTGGCAGGCCTTCCGCGCGCACACCACCGGCAGCGATGCCGAGGGCTGGGTGCGTGCCTTGCCCGGTGTGCCGCGCCCGCCGCGGGCCGCCCGCGAGCGCGGCGACGCCGACGCGCCGCTGGGCCCGTGGCGCGATTCGCTCAGTGAACCGCACGACGAGCCCGAGCGCCGGCTGCGCGCCGCCGAGGCGGCCCAGGTGGCCGACGGCGTGGCCGAGTTGTGCGCGCAGGGCCTGGCGCCGCAGCAGGTGATGGTGCTGGCGCGCACCCGCGCGCGGCTGGCCGAGGTGGCCGAGGCGCTGGCCGGGCGTGGCATCCCGCATGCGGTGGCCGAGCCGCTGGCGCTGCACGAGGTGCCGGCCACGCAGGACCTGATCGCGCTGCTCGACGTGCTGGCCTCGCCGGGCCACGACCTGTCGCTGGCGCGCGCCCTGAAGAGCCCGCTGTTCGGGGCCGGCGACGCCGACCTGCTGTGGCTGTCGCGCCGCGCCACGCGCTGCCGCTGGCTGGCCACGCTGTGCGACACGCCGCCGGGCGAACTGCCCGCCGGCGCAGGGCCGCAGGCGGCCGCGGCGCTGCCGCGGGCCGCCGGACTGCTGCGCCGCTGGCACGGGCTGGCCACGCGGCTGGCGCCGCACGCGCTGCTGGACCGCATCGCCGACGAAGGCGAACTGTTCCAGCGTCTGGCCGCCGCGCTGCCGCCGGCGCAGCGCGCGGCCGAGCAACACGCCGTGCGCGCACTGCTGGGCGCCGCGCTGGCGCACGAGGGCGGCCGGCTGCCCGACCTCTACGGCTTCGTGCGCGCCCTGCGCGCCGGCCGGGTGCCGGCGGTGGCCGCGGCGCCCAGCGCCGCGGTGCAGCTGCTGACGGTGCATGGCGCCAAGGGCCTGGAGGCCGAGGCCGTGTTCGTCGTCGACAGCTGGCCGGAGTCGCGGCGCGGCGGCGGCGCCCAGGTGCTGCTGGACTGGCCGGCCGAGCACGACGCGCCGGCGCTGCTGGCCTTCGTGCTGGACGCGGCGCGGCCGGCGCCCTCGCTGCGGCCCGCGCTGGACGCCGAGGCCGCGGCCTCGGCGCGCGAGGAACTCAACGCGCTGTACGTGGCCATGACACGGGCGCGGCGCTGGCTGGCCTTCAGCCACACCGAGCCGCATTCGGGTGGCAGCGGGCCGGCCTGGTGGCAGCTCGTCGAGGCCTGGTGCGCGCCCTGGCAGCCCGCCGCCGCCGCAGCGACCGCCGCCGCCGCGGCGGCGCAGCCGCAACCGGTGCAGGTGCCGGCGCTGCCGGCCCGGGCGCCGCGCCAGTCGCCTGCGCCGGTCACAGCCGCGCAAGGCGATGCCGCCGACGCCGCGCCGCGGGCCCGCGACGACGAGGTGGCGCGCCTGGGCCAGGCGGTGCACCGGCTGCTGGAGTGGGCCGGCCAGCCAGGCACGCCAGCCAGCGCCTGGGACGATGCGGCGCTGGAGCGCGCCGCCGCCGCCGCCGGCGCCGCCTTCGGCCTGGCGCCGGCGCAGACGCCGCGCGTGGTGCAGCTGGCGCGCCGCGTGCTGCGCAGCCCGTCCTGCGCGCCCTTCTTCGGCGGTGAGGCGTTGCGCTGGGCGGGCAACGAAGTCGACATCGCCGTGGCCGGCCAGCCGCGGCGCATCGACCGCCTGGTGCTGCTGGACGACGGCGCAGCCGGCCGCTGCTGGTGGGTGCTGGACTACAAGCTGCAGGCCGCCCCCGGGCAGCTGGCGGCCAACCGCGAGCAGCTGGCGGGCTACGTCGCGGCGGTTGCGGCGCTGCAGCCGGGGGAGCCGGTGCGCGGCGCCTTCGTCACCGGCCGTGGCGAGCTCGTCGAGCTGGGGGACGCCGCGGCGGCTTGAGGCACGGAGCTGCCGCAGGCGGCGAATAACCCGCGCTTCGCCGCCCACTTCGGTGCATCGGGGGCCGCCGGGGCACAGTCCAATCCGTTACAAATGTCCGCCACCTCGTCCGACCGGCCCGCGTCCAGCGCTGCCACGCGCTACTTCGGCCGCCTGCAGCTGCTGCGCCTGCTCGGCAAGAGCCGGCGCAGCATGGCCTGGCTGGTGGCCGACCCGCGCACCGAACAGGAGCTGATGCTGGTGCTGCCGCGCGTGCAGCCACCCGATGCGGCGGCGCTGGAGCGCTGGCAGCAGCTGGCGCGGCAAGCATCGCGGCTGAGCCACCCCAACCTGGCCGCGGTGGTCGAGATCGGCGTGCAGGACGGCTGGCCCTATGTCGCCTACGACCCGCGCGAGCAGGCCACGCTGGCCGACCGCGTGCAGGGCAAGGCGCTGCCCGGGCCCGAGGCCGCCGCGCTGATGAGCGGCCTGCTGGCCGGCCTGGCCTACGCCCACGAGGCCGGCGTCGCCCACCATGACCTGCAGCCCTGGTGCCTGCTGGTCGACGACGCCGGCAAGCTGCGCCTGGCCGGCCTGGGTGCGGCGCTGGAGATGCCCTGGCATGTGACCGACACCGGCCATGTCGGGCCCAGCTACCAGCCGGCCCTGCCGGGCACGCGGCAGGCCGAGCGCGAGGCCGCCGAACGCGACATCCTGGCCGCCGGCGTGCTGCTGCACAAGCTGCTGGCCGGCGCGCCGCCGCTGGACGAACCCGACGTGGCCGGCGTGGTCGAGCGGCTGCCGCCGCTGGGCCGCGAGATCCTGCGCCTGCCCTGGAGCCTGCCGCAGCCGGTGCCCGAGCCGCTGCGCGCCATCGTCAACCGTGCCACCGACCGCCAGGAGCGCCAGCGCTACCGCAGCCCGCGCACGCTGCAGCGCGCGCTGGAAGGCTGGCTGCAGACCGAGGGCGACGCCAACGGCGGACCGCTGGCGCTGCTGTCCGACCGCCTGCGCACCCAGGGCGCGCTGCCGGCCATGCCCGGCGCCGCGGCGCGCGCCGCGCGCCTGGCGCTGATGGAGCGCCAGCGCACCAACGAGCTGGCCGAGGTGGTGCTCGAAGACTTGGCCCTGTCCTTCGAACTGCTGCGGCTGGTCAACACGGCCCAGGTGCGCGGCGCCCAGGTCTCGGGCGCCGGCCCGGTGCTGACCGTGCGCCGCGCGATCGCCATGCTGGGCCTGGACGGCGTGCGCCGCGCCGCGCTGGGCCTGCGCGAGTGGCCGGGCAAGCTGTCGGAGGCCGGTGCCGCCGAGCTCGCGGCGTTGATCGAGCGCTGCAAGCGTGCCGGCCGCATCGCGATGGCGCTGCGCCCGGCCGGCTACGACGGCGAGGTGGTGTACCTGATCACGCTGATGCAGAACCTCGGCCGGCTGGTGGTGCACCACCACTTTGCCGACGAGGCCCAGCAGATCCGGCGGCTGATGCAGCCCGCGCCCGCCGCCAAGCCCGGCGATCCCGACGAGCCGGGCATGGGCGAGGAGGGCGCGGCCTTCGCCGTGCTGGGCGCAGACATCGAGGCACTGGGTGCCGCGGTGGCGCGGCACTGGGGGCTGGACGAGAGCGTGCTGGGCATGATCCGCCGCCTGCCGGCCGACGCCATGCCGCGCAACCCGCACAGCGACGACGAGATCCTGCGCGCCGCCGCCAGCTGCGGCAACGAGGCGGCCGACGCGATGACGCAGCCGCCGCAGCGGGTGGCCGCGGCGCTGCAGAAGGTGGTGCAGCGCTACGGGCGCATGCTGGACTTCGACCTGCGCGCGCTGCAGGCGGCGGTGCAGGGCCAGCCGCAGCCCGAGCCGATTGCCGTGACGATGCCGGCGCCCCTGGACCTCGACGACGGCGCCGGCGGTGCCGTCACCCGGCCGGGCGCGCTGCGCGCCGCCGCCGCGCGTGCCGGAGGCGCGCCGCGGTGACGGTGCGCGATGCCGCGCGCACGCGGCTCGGGCGCTTCGAGCTGCAACGCGAGCTGGGCCGCGGCGCCCAGGGCAGCGTCTGGCTGGCGCATGACCCGCGCCTGCAGCGCGACGTGGCGCTGAAGCTGCTGGCGCCGGCCCGCAACGATGCCGGCGGCGCCGACCCGGCATCGCGCACCCGCGACTGGCTGGACGAGGCGCGCGCCGTCGGTCGCCTGGCCCACCCCAACGTGGTGCCGCTGTTCGAGGCCGACCTGCACGAGGGCCGGCCCTACCTGGTGTTCGAGTTCGTCGACGGGCCCACGCTGGCCGCGCTGCGCCGCCAGCGGCCGCAGTGGCCGGCGCGCGAGGCCGTCGAGCTGATGATCGGTGTGCTGGACGCACTGGCGGCCGCCCATGACCAGGGCCTGGTGCACCGCGACCTCAAGCCGTCCAACGTGCTGATCGGCGCCGACGGGCGGCCGCGGGTGATGGACTTCGGCATCGCCGCGCACGTGGCCGGCGACAGCGACGGCCGCATCGTCGGCACGCCGGGCTACATCTCGCCCGAGGCGGCGCGCGGCCAGGCGCCGGTGCCGGCGATGGACGTGTTCGCCGCCGGCGCGCTGCTGGCCGAGCTGCTGGCCGGGGCGCCGCTGCTGCGCGAGATCGACCCGCTGCGCGCGCTGCACCGCGTGATGGCCGAGGACCTGCGCCTGACCGACCAGGTGCAGGTCGACGAGCGCCTGCGCGGCATCGTGCAGCGGGCCGTGGCGCGCGACCTGTCCTTGCGCTACCCCGATGCGCGGGCGCTGCGCGATGCGCTGCAGCAGTGGCTGCAGCCCGTCGCCGCACCGCCGGGACTGGCGCCCGGCGACCCGGCGGCACTGGAGTTCCTGCTGCGCCGCATGCGCCACAAGACCGACTTCCCGGCGCTGTCGGACTCGGTGATGCGGATCCAGCGGGTGGCGGCATCGGACTCGGAGAGCCTGCGCAGCCTGGTCGACGCGATCCAGCGCGACGTGGCGCTCACCGCCAAGCTGCTGCGCATGGTCAACACGGTGCACTTCCTGGCCGTCAGTGGCCAGCCCATCACCACGCTGACGCGCGCGGTGGCGCTGGTGGGCTTTGCCGGCATCCGCAACATGGCGCTGTCGGTGCTGCTGTTCGAGCACATGGGCGACAAGGGCCATGCGGCGCAGCTGAAGGAGGAGTTCCTGCGCGCACTGATGGCGGCCACGCTGTCGGCCGAGCTGGCCGGCAATGGGCGCGATGGCGAGGAGGCCTATCTGGCGGCGCTGTTCCAGAACCTGGGCCGGCTGCTGGTGGAGTTCTACTTCCCCGAGGAGGCGCAGCAGATCCGCCGCCAGCTGCCCGCCGGCGCCGACGCCGTGGCGCGCAACGCCGCGGCGCGGCGCGAGCTGGGCCTGAGCCTGGTCGAGCTGGGTGCCGGCGTGGCCCGCGCCTGGACGCTGCCCGAGGCGCTGCAGCAGGCGCTGCGCCTGGCCGAGGAGGCCGAACCGCCGCAACATGCACCGGCCTCGGCCGGCGAGCGCCTGTGCTGGCTGGCGCGCGGGGCCAACCGCATCAGCGACGCGCTGCTGGCGGCCGACGGCGAGGCCCAGGAGCAGGCGCTGCTGCACGAGGCCGAGCGGCACGCCGCGGTGCTGGGCCGCGCGCCGCGCGACCTGGCCGCCGCGGCCCGGCTGGCGCAAGGCCGCCTGGCCTCGCTGGTGCAGGCCATGGGGCTGCAGGTGACGCCGCAGTCGCCGGCGCGGCGGCTGCTGGGGCAGACGCTGAGCCTGCCGGCGTGCAGCGTGGACCTGTCGCGCGCGGCGGCGCCTGGCGAGCTGCGGGCCGCCGAGGCCAGCACGCAGCAGCTGGCGCAGCAGCGCCACGCGCGCCTGCAGCAGGGCCTGCTGGAACTGCGCCGGCTGATCGCGCAGCGGCGGCCACCGCTCAACGAGGTGCTGCAGCGCGTGCTGGAGACGCTGCACGTGGCGCTGGAGTTCCGCTGCACCGTGCTGGCGCTTCGCGAGTCGGCCAGCGGGGCCATCGTCGGTCGCGTCGGCCTGGGCGCAGGGGCCGATGCCGTGGTGCAGGCGCTGCGCGTGGTCCCCGACGGCGGCAGCGGCGAGCTGTTCCCGGTGCTGTGCGCGCGCGGCGTCGACCTGCTGGTCAGCAACACCAACACGATGGCGGCGCGGCTGCCGGCCTGGTACCGCCAGCGCGTGGCCGCCGGTACCTTCGTGCTGCTGCCGCTGCAGCTGGGTGGCCGGCCGCTGGGCCTGATCTACGCCGACAAGCTGCAGGCTGGCTCGCTGGACCTGGGCGAGGCCGAGCGCGGACTGCTGCGCGAGCTGCGCGACATCGCCGTCGAGGCCTTTGTGCGCCAGGGCGCCTGAGGGCGCCGGCGCCGGCCATCCCGGCCGGCGAGCCTGGAAGCTCCGGCTGTCCCGGCCGGCGCGTGGTAAAGGGTGACGAGCCTTACCCCGGCACTGGTTGCAACGCTTAGGGCTGCTTGGTTCCCCATCTGACCCGGTTGGGCGCGCTTCCATGCGGGGAGGCCCGTCACAGCGCATTGTAGGCGAGGGCCCGCAAGGGGCCGCCGCGGCTAGCGGTAGATGTGCTCGCGCGTGAACGGGTAGTCGCACTGCGCGCCGCGCAGCGCATGGCCGTCGATGCGGCCGTCGAGCCGCGCGGCCAGGGTCTGGTGCAGCGCCATCCAGCCGCGCTCGAAGCCCATCGCGCTGGCCGCCAGGTAGCAGCGGTAGGCGCGCACCTGCTCGGGGCTGGCATGGGTGGCGGCCTGTTCCAGCTGGGCTTCCAGGCCGTCGCTCCAGGCCCACAGCGTGCGCGCATAGTGCGGGCGCAGGTTCTCGGTGTCCAGGCCCTCCAGGCCCTCATCGGCCATCACGCGCAACACGTGCGACACATGGTGCAGCTCGCCGCCGGGGAAGATGTAGCGCTCGACGAAGTCGCCAATGCCGGCACCCAGCTGCGCGTGGCGGGTGCCGCCGGCGGTGATGCCGTGGTTGAGCAGCAGCCCGCCCGGGCGCAGCAGCCGGCGGATCTTGGCAAAGTAGGCCGGCAGGTGGGCGCGGCCCACATGCTCGAACATGCCCACCGAGGCGATGCGGTCGTAGGGCGCGTCCTCCGGCAGGTCGCGGTAGTCCAGCAGCAGCATGCGCACGCGGCCCTGCAGGCCGCGCGCCTCGATCAGGCGGTTGACATGCGCATGCTGGTTCCTGGACAGCGTGATGCCGGTGGCGTCGACACCATGGTGCTGGGCGGCCCACAGCAGCAGCCCGCCCCAGCCGGCGCCGATGTCGAGCAAGCGCTGCCCCGGCGCCAGCTGCAGCTTGCGGCAGATCAGCTCGAGCTTGGCCTCCTGCGCCTGGGCCAGGGTCTGCACGCCGTCGCGCCAGTAGGCGCAGGAATAGACCCGGCGCGGGTCCAGCCACAGCGCGAAGAACTCGTCGGAGACGTCGTAGTGGGCCTGGATCTGGCGCGCGTCGCGGCTGCGGCTGTGCCGCCAGCGCGAGCCCAGGCTGCGCCGCAGCGGCTTGGCCGGCGCATCGGTGGGGTCCTGCTCGAGCAGGCCGGCGGCGGCGTCGACCACGGCGCGCATCGGGCCTTCGATCTCGAGCCGGCCCTCGACGTACTCGCTGGCCAGGCGGCCGATCTGGCCGCCGGCCAGGTGGCGCAAGGGCAGCAGGCTGTGCAGGCGCAGGGTGACGGTGGCCGGGTCGGGGCCGATGCGGCTGCCGTCTGGCAGCAGCACCGCCAGCGAGCGCGCCAGCTCCGGCGCCATGCGGGCGAACTTCTTGCGGGCCAGGGCTTCCCAGACCATGGTCCTGATCCTCCTGCGCTGCGTCGTGTCGCGCCGACTCTACGCAAGCCCCGCCCGACCCCGCAAGCGGTGGTGCCGAGGGCGCCCGTCAGCGCAGCTGCAGCGAGTCGCCTTCGAAGACCAGGTTCAGCGGCTCGATCGCCAGGCGCTTGGCGCCGGCCTGCACCTCGCCGGCGACCCAGGCTGCCACGCCGCAGCGCTGTGCCACCTCGACGGTGCGTGCCGCGTCCTCGGCCGCCACGTACAGCGCGAAGCCGGCGCCCATGTTCAGCGTGCCGTAGGCTTCGGCGTCATTCAGCCGCGCGTGCTGCTGGATGAAGCGCAGCACCGGTGGCACCGGCGGCAACGTGTGGATGCGGTAGGCGAGGGCGCCGGGGTGGCGCAGCAGCTTGCGCCAGCCGTGGCCGGTGACGTTGGCCGCGTAGTGCACGGCGATGCCCGCGGCCCACAGCGCCTCGGTCACCGGCGCGTACAGCGGCGTCGGCGCCAGCAGCGCCTCGCCATAGGACAGGCCGGGCGCGACCTCGCTCAGGTAGCCCTGCGGCAGGCGTTCCACCAGCTTGCGCGCCAGGCTCAGCCCGTTGGCGTGGATGCCGCTGGCGGCCAGCAGCACGATGGCGTCGCCGGGCCGCAGCGCCTCGCCCAGGCTCAGGCGCTGCTTCGGCTTGACCAGGCCGGTGCACGAGGCCGCCAGGTCGATGCGGCCGGCCTCGACGATGCCGGCCAGCGCCGGCGTCTCGCCGCCGCCCCAGGCCACGCCGCAGGCCTCGCAGGCGCGGCGCCAGCCGGCCACCAGCGCTTGCGCGCGCGGCGCGTCGCCGAACCAGTCGCTGCCGCCGGCGGCCCAGTAGGCCTGCACCACCAGCGGTGTGGCGCCGACGGTGATCAGGTCGTTGACCGCCATCGCGATGGTGTCCTGGGCGATCGCATCGTAGAAGCTGCGGCCGGTGAGGCGCTGCATCTCGTCGGCCACCAGGGCCTTGCTGCCCAGGCACTCGACGATGCTGGCCAGGTAGAAGGGGCCGACGTCGACGACATAGGCCGACTCGCCGCGCGACGCCGCCACCTCCTGGTGGCCATGCGCCTGCAGCTGCACCGCGGTGGCCGCGGCGGCGCGCTGGGCGGCCACCTTGAGCGGGTCGATCAGGTCGTAGTTGACGCCGGCCTGGTCGTAGGTCAGCGGCGTGTCGGGCTTGGGGGCGGCCGGTGCGGCAGGGGGGCGGGGAGGGGAGGACATCGCCCGGGATTATCCGTCGCCAACCGTAGAATGAGCCGATGCCCAACGCCCCGCGCCTGCCAGCCCGCGTCGCCCCCTGGGGGCGACGCACGCCGCCGCGAGCCTCGCGCCCAGCGGCCCCGCGCGCGGCGGCAACCCCCGGCCGGGCCGCCCCGCGGTGAGCAGCGCCGTCCTGGCGCGCAAGTACCGGCCGCGCAGCTTCGCCGAGATGGTCGGCCAGCCCCATGTGGTGCAGGCGCTGACGCATGCGCTGCAGCAGGGCCGGTTGCACCATGCCTACCTGTTCACCGGCACGCGCGGCATCGGCAAGACCACCGTCTCGCGCATCCTGGCCAAGAGCCTGAACTGCAGCGGCCCCGACGGCAGCGGCGGCGTCACGGCCACGCCCTGCGGCGTGTGCCAGGCCTGCACCGAGATCGACGCCGACCGCTACCTCGACTACATCGAGCTCGACGCCGCCAGCAACCGCGGCATCGGCGAGGTGCAGGACCTGATCGAGCGCGCCGCCTACAAGCCGGGCCTGGGCCGCTACAAGGTCTTCATGATCGACGAGGCGCACCAGCTGACCAAGGACGCGTTCAACGCGCTGCTCAAGACGCTGGAGGAGCCGCCCGAGTACCTGAAGTTCGTGCTGGCCACGACCGACCCCGAGAAGATGCTGCCGACGGTGCTCAGCCGCTGCCTGCAGTTCAACCTGCGGCCGATGGCCCCCGAGATGGTGCGCGAGCACCTGGCCACGGTGCTCAAGGCCGAGGGCGTGGCGCACGACGAGGGCTCGCTGCGCCTGCTGGCACGCGCCGCGCGCGGCAGCATGCGCGACGGCCTGTCGCTGGCCGACCAGGCCATCGCCTACGGTGCCGGCCGCCTGGCCGAGGACCAGGTGCGGGCCATGCTGGGCAGCGTCGACGGCAGCGTGCCGGCGCGCATCGTGCAGGCGCTGGCCGCGCGCGACGCCGCTGCGGCGCTGGCGGCGGTGGATGCGCTGCGCGAGGCCGGGCAGTCGGCCGCCGGCACGCTGGAGGCGCTGGCGCAGCTGCTGCAGCGCATGGCCGTCGCCCAGGCCGTGCCCGAGGCGCTGGACGCCGGCGACCCCGATCTCGACGACGCCCGTGCGCTGGCCGGCGCGTTGGCGCCCGACGAGACGCAGCTGCTCTACAGCATGGCCCTGCACGGCCGTGACGAGCTGCACCTGATGGGCGACGAGTACGGCGCGCTGGGCATGGTGCTGCTGCGCTGGCTGGCCTTCGCCGGCGGCATCGCGGCGTCCGCGCCGCGCAGTGCGCCGCTGCGCCGTCCGCTGTCGCAGCCGCCGGCGCGCGCCGAGGTGCCGCTGCGGCGCGCCGGGATGCCCGCGTCGCCAGCGGACGCCCAGGAGCGCGCTGCCGCGCCGACGCCGGCGCCCGTGGCCCACGAGCCTGCGGCGCCCGGGCATGAGGCCGCGCCGCAGCGGCATGCCGGGCCGGCGGGGGGCGCTGCCGAACAGCTCGCCAGCGAACTCGGCGACCGCTGGGCGGCGCTGGTCAGGCAGCTGGTGGCCGAAGGCCGCGTCGCCGCGCTGGTGCGCGAGCTGGCCACGCAGGGCGGCCTGGTGGCTGCCGACGACACGCTGCAGCCGCCGCGCTGGTCGCTGCAGGTCGAGCGCGAGACCCTGCGCACGCCCGCGCTGCGCGACAAGCTGGCCGCGGCGCTGGCCGAGGTGCTGGGCCACGCGGTGATGCTGGAGCTGCTGCCGGGCACGCCGACCGACACCCCGGCGCAGCGCGCAGCCGCCCAGCGCCGGCGCCGCCAGGCCCAGGCCGAGGCGCTGATCCAGGACGATCCGGTGGTGCGCGCGCTGCTGGCGCAGTTCGACGGCGCGCGCATCGTGCCCGGCTCGATCCGGCCCGTGGACGGCGCCGACGAGGCCGGGCGCTGATCGAGTCAACCCGGCGGGCGCCGTCGCCGCGCGGCGGCGTCCGCCAGATCAACCGCAACGAGGAACCGACCATGATGAAAGGCCAACTGGCCGGCCTGATGAAGCAGGCCCAGGCGATGCAGGACAACCTGCGCAAGGCGCAGGAGGAGCTGGCCAACCTGGAGGTGCAGGGCGAGAGCGGCGCCGGGCTGGTGAAGGTGACCATGACCTGCAAGCACGACGTGCGCCGCGTGGCCATCGACCCCAGCCTGCTGGCCGACGACAAGGACATGCTCGAGGACCTGGTCGCCGCGGCCTTCAACGACGCGGTGCGCCGTGCCGAGGCCCTGAGCCAGGAGAAGATGGGCAAGCTGACCGCCGGCATGCCGCTGCCGCCGGGCATGAAGTTCCCGTTCTGACGGGCTGCACGACCGGGCATCGGGCATGGCCGCCGGCACCCAGGCGCTGGACGAGCTGATCGAGGCGCTGCGCCGGCTGCCCGGCGTGGGCGCCAAGTCGGCGCAGCGCATGGCCTACCACCTGCTGCAGCACGACCGCGACGGCGGCCGGCGCATCGCCGCGTCGCTGCAGCGCGCGATGGACCAGGTGGGTCACTGCAGCCGCTGCCACACCTTCAGCGAGGCCGCGGTCTGCGCCACCTGCGGCGACGACGGGCGCGACGCGACGCTGCTGTGCGTGGTCGAGACGCCGGCCGACCAGGCGGCGCTGGAGCGCAGCGGCAGCTACCGCGGCCTGTACTTCGTGCTCGCCGGCCGGCTGCGGCCGCTGGACGGCGTGGGCGCCGAGCAGATCGGCACCGACGCGTTGGTGGCCCGCGCCGGCGACGGGGTGGTGCAGGAGGTGATCCTCGCCACCGGCTTTACCGCCGAGGGCGAGGTCACCGCCCACGCGCTGGCCACGCTGTTGCGCGCGCGCGGCCTGAAGGTCACGCGGCTGGCCCGCGGCCTGCCCGCCGGCGGCGAACTGGAGTACGTGGATCTGGGCACGCTGGCCTACGCGCTGGGCGAGCGGCGGTGAACTAGCCCCCGGGCTCGCATTCGCTCGCCACCCCCCGAGGGGCGCTCGCAGGCGGCTGACCGTCCCTGCGGACGGTCAGCCGCCTGCGAGCGCCCGCCGGCTTGCAAGCCGGCGGGCCGCCCGCTTCGGGCCGGCGAAGCCGGACCCTCGCTTCCTGGAGCCCCCAGGCTCGCTGCCGCTCGCCACCCCCCGAGGGGGCCGCCCGCTTCGGGCCGGCAGAGCCGGACCCTCGCTTCCGCCTCGATGGGCTCGCTCGCGCCAGCGCGGGCGTCGCGGCCTCAACGCCGGTACGAAGGCGGCGGCGGGGGCGGTGGGCGATACGCCGGCGGGGGCGGCGGGGGCGGACGCGGCGCCATGCGTGGCGGGGGCGGGGGCGGCGGGCGGTAGGCCGGTGGCGGCGGCGGGGGCCGTGGGGCCATCCGTGGAGGGGGCGGCGGCGGAGGCCGGTAGGCCGGTGGGGGCGGCGGCCTTGGCGCGGCCATAGGCCGCGTGGACTCGTAGCGCCGCTGCTGCGCGTTGTTGTTGACGGTGCGGTTGTCGGTGTCGCGGCGCTGCTGCGCGGCCTGCTGCTGGCGCCGCTCGTGGGCGCGCTGCTCGTCGCGCTGGGCGGCGGCATCGTCGCTGGCGGCCAGCAGGGCCAGCAGGCTGAAGGACAGGGTCAGGTACTTCATCGGGATTCCGGTGGCAGCGGGTTCGGGGGTGGCCGCGGCCAACCCGCCGCACCCTGGCTGCTTACGCGGGCTCGACGGCTGCCGAGGCTCATCGTCCGCGCGTAGGGCGCGCGAGCCGGCAGGGCCGGGCGGAGGGCTGCGGCCGGGTCTCAGTCGGGATCGGCCACCGCCGCGCGGTAGGCATGCCAGCTGGCGTGCCCCAGCACCGGCCCCACCAGCAGCAGGCCGGCAAACCACGGCAGCATGGCCAGCACCACCAGCAGCACCAGCAGCGCGCCCCAGCACAGCATCACCCCGGTCTGGGTCAGCACCAGGCGCAGGCTGGTCAGGCCGGCGGTGATGGCGTCGGTCTGGCGGTGCAGGATCATCGGCATGGCCACCACGCTCACCGCGTAGATCAGCCCGGCGAAGACCGCGCCCACCGCCGCCCAGGCGCCGATGAAGCCCAGGTTCTGCGGGTCCAGCAAGGCCAGCAGCGAGCCCTGGAAGTCGGGCATGCCGTCGAAGCTGACGGCGAACACCACCAGCGTGGCGCGGCCCCACAGCATCTCCAGCACCAGCAGCGCGAAGCCGAAAATGGCCAGCTGCCCGGTGCGCGTGTCCCAGGCCAGCAGGCTGTCGCCGAAGTCGGGCCGCTCGCCGGCCTCCAGCCGCTGGCTGACGCGGTACAGGCCCAGGCACAGGAAGGGCCCCATCAGCAGGAAGCCGGCCGACAGCGCCAGCGTGTACGCGGGGGCATGCTCGAAGACCTTCAGCAGCATCCAGCCCATGACCATGAAGCAGGCGCCGTAGAACAGGCCGATGCCGGGCGCGCGCAGAAAGTCGCGCCAGCCCAGCAGCAACCAGCGCAGCGGGTCGGCGTAGCCCAGCGGACGCAGGCGGATGGCCGGTGGCGCGGCGCGCGCCGGCGCGCCCGGTGCGGTGGCGTCTTCGGCGCCGGCGTCGTTGCCGGCCGGGCTGGTGGAGGCCATGCGCCGCAGCATAGGCCGTGCCGCAGGGCCGCCGTACCCGTGCTCGCCCCGATCGGGGCCGCGGCTTCAGCGGCGCGGATTGACGGTCGTCAACGGCTGCGCCGCACGCGCCGGATCTCGTCCAGGATCAGGCTGGCCGCGCCGATCGAGATCGCGATGTCGGCGACGTTGAAGCTGGGGAAGTAGCCGCCGGCGAACAGCGGCTCCAGCAGCGCGAAGCGGAACTGCAGGAAGTCGATCACATGGCCATGCGCCAGCCGGTCCAGCACGTTGCCCACGGCGCCGCCCAGGATCAGGCTGATGGCGAAGCAGAACAGCCGCTGGCCCGGGTGCGCACGCAGCATCCAGACGATGAACACCGCCGCCACCGCCCCGAGGCCGACGAAGAACCAGCGCTGCCAGCCGCCGGCGCCGGCGAGGAAGGAGAACGCGGCGCCGGCGTTGTGCACGCGCACCAGGTTGAACCAGTCGGTGACGGGCCGCACGTCGCCGAGCTGGAACCAGCCGACGATGAGCAGCTTGGTCAGTTGGTCCAGCAGCACGATGGCGGTGGCCAGCGCCAGCCAGCCCGCCAGGCCACGGGTCGCGGCCCGGGCCGCGCCGCCGACGGGAAACGCCGCGGGACGTCGTGCAGCCATGCTCAGGCCCAGCGGCGCGTCTCGCCCGCGCCGTGCAGGTTGGCGACGCAGCGGCCGCAGATCTCGGGATGGGCCGGGTCGGCGCCGACGTCGTCGCGCCAGTGCCAGCAGCGCTCGCACTTGCGCGCGGCACTGGGCGTGACACTCACCGCCAGCGCGTCGCCGTCGGCCAGCGTCGCGGCCGAGGTGATGAAGACGAACTTCAGGTCCTCGCCCAGGCTGGCCAGCGCGGCGTGCAGCTCGGCGTGGTGGGTCCTGGGCACGGTCAGCCGCAGCTCGGCCTGCAGCGACGAGCCCAGGCCGCCGGCGCTGCGCACGGCCTCGATCTCCTTGTTGGCCAGCTCGCGCAGCTCGCGGATGCGCTGCCACTTGTCCAGCAGCGCCGCGTCGTCGGCAGCGGGCTCGAAGGTCCAGAAGGTCTGGGTGAAGATCGACGCGGTGGGGTCACCGCCGGCGCCGAAGTGCTGCCAGGCCTCCTCGGCGGTGAAGCTGAGGAAGGGCGCCATCCAGCGCAGCATCGCATGGGTGATCTGCCACAGCGCCGTCTGCGCGCTGCGCCGCGCCAGGCTCTTGGGCGCGGTCGTGTACAGCCGGTCCTTGAGCACGTCGAGGTAGAAGGCGCCCAGGTCCTCGCTGCAGAACAGCTGCAGCTTGGCCACCACCGGGTGGAACTCGTAGCGCTCGTAGTGCGCCAGCAGCACCGACTGCAGCTGCGCCGCGCGCGCCAGCGCCCAGCGGTCGATCTCCAGCATGTCGGCCGCGGGCACGGCGTCGGCGGCGGCGTCGAAGTCGCTGGTGTTGGCGAGCAGGAAGCGCAGCGTGTTGCGGATGCGGCGGTAGCCGTCGACGACGCGGGCCAGGATGTTCTTGTCGATCGCCAGGTCGCCCGAGTAGTCGGTCGAGGCGCACCACAGGCGGCCGATCTCGGCGCCCATGTCCTTGCACAGCGCGCGCAGCTCGATCACGTTGCCCAGGCTCTTGCTCATCTTGCGGCCCTGGCCGTCGACGGTGAAGCCGTGGGTCAGCAGGCCGCGGTAGGGGGCGCGGCCCTCCAGCGCGCAGCCCAGCAGCAGCGAGCTGTGGAACCAGCCGCGGTGCTGGTCGTGGCCCTCGAGGTAGAGGTCGGCCTCGGGCCCCTGGGTGTGCGCGCCGCCGGCGTGCGAGCCGCGCAGCACGTGGAAGAAGGTGCTGCCCGAGTCGAACCAGACCTCCAGGATGTCGCTGCTCTTGCGGTAGACGGCGGCGTCCTCGGCGCCCAGGATCTGCTCGGCGCTGACCCGGCTCCAGGCCTCGACGCCGCCGGCCTCGACGATGGCGATCGCCTGCTCCAGGATCTCCATCGTGCGCGGGTGCAGCTCGCCGCTGTGCTCGTGCAGGAAGAAGGGCAGCGGCACGCCCCAGCTGCGCTGGCGGCTGATGCACCAGTCGGGCCGGTTGGCGATCATGTCGCGCAGGCGCGCGCGGCCGCTCTCGGGGTAGAAGGCGGTGGCGTCGATCGCCGCCAGCGCCATCTGGCGCAGCGTCTGCGGCGCCTTGTCCTTGGCGAACACGCCGCGCGTGGCCGGCGTCTCCTCGTCCATGCGCACGAACCACTGCGCCGCGGCGCGGTAGATCACCGGCGTCTTGTGGCGCCAGCAGTGCGGGTAGCTGTGCTGGATGGCGGCGGTGGCGAACAGCCGGCCGGCGTCGCGCAGCGCCTCGATGATCACCGGCACCGCCTTCCAGATCGACTGGCCGCCGAACAGCGGGAACTCGGCGGCGTAGGCGCCGTGCACCCCGACCGGGTTGAGGATGTCGTGCACTGCCATGCCATGCTCGGTGCAGGACTTGAAGTCGTCGACGCCGTAGGCCGGCGCGCTGTGCACGATGCCGGTGCCGTCGTCGGCGGTGGCGTAGTCGGCCAGGTAGACCGGCGCATGGCGGTCGTAGCCGGCGTGCACCTGCGCCAGCGGGTGGTGGAAGCGGATGCCGGCGAGCTTCTCGCCCGGCGTGGTGGCCAGCACCCGGCCCTGCAGGCCGTAGCGCTGCAGGCAGGCCTGCACCAGGCTGGCCGCCAGCAGCAGTTGCCCGCGCTCGGTCTGCACCAGCGCGTAGTCCAGCGCCGGGTTCAGGTTCAGCGCCTGGTTGGCCGGGATGGTCCACGCGGTGGTGGTCCAGATCACGGCGAAGGCCTCGCCGTCCAGCCGGTCCAGGCCAAAGGCGGCGGCCAGCCGGTCGGGCTCGGCGCACAGGAAGCCGACGTCCAGCGTCTGGCTGCCCTTGTCGGCGTACTCGATCTCGAACTCGGCCAGCGAGCTGGCGCAGTCGAAGCACCAGTAGACCGGCTTGAGCCCGCGGTAGACGAAGCCGCGCTCGATCACCCGCTTGAGCGCGCGCAGCTCGCCGGCCTCGTTGGCCGGGTCCATGGTCTTGTAGGGGTGCTCCCACTCGCCGAGCACGCCCAGGCGCTGGCGGTCGGCCATCTGCTGCGCGATCTGCTCGGTGGCGTAGCTGCGGCTGCGGGCCTGCATCTCGTCGCGCGACAGGTTGCGGCCATGGGCTTTCTCGATCGCGTTCTCGATCGGCAGGCCATGGCAGTCCCAGCCGGGCACGAAGCGCGCGTCGTAGCCGGCCAGCTGGCGCGACTTGACGACCATGTCCTTGAGGATGTTGTTGGCCGCATGGCCGATGTGCAGCACGCCGTTGGCATAGGGCGGGCCGTCGTGCAGCACGAACAGCGGTGCGCCGCGGCGGGCGGCGCGCAGGCGCTGGTACAGGCCCTGGTCCTGCCACTGCTGCACCCAGGCCGGCTCGCGCCTGGCCAGGTCGCCGCGCATCGGGAACGGGGTGTCGGGCAGGTTCAGGGTCTGGCGATGGTTGGGTGCGGTGCCGGCTTCGCCGGTGGCGCTGCTGCGGGTGGGGCTGTTGCTGGAGCTCATGGCTGTGGTCCGGACGGCGCGCGGCGGGGGCGGGCGCAGGGGGGGTGGGCGGCGCGCGGCAGGCGGGGCGCGCGGCGCGGCGGTCAGGAAGGGCGGGCGGCGGGCGCGTCGGCGCAGGGTGGCCCGGGTCGGGCGCTGCGCCGCGCTCAGCGGGCCGCGCGGATAATTCGGTCGCGCGTTGCCTGGCGGCGCGTGGCAGCATGCCAGCGCATGAACCTGCGGGAGGGACCGGACAGTCGCATGGCCCGAAGTTTATCCGTCTGCACGGCCATCCCGGCCCGGTTCGCGCTGTGCGTGATGCTGGCGCTGCCCGCCGGCGTGACGGCACAGCCCGGCGCAGCCACCGAGCCTGGCCGTGACGCTTCGCGCGCCGCGGCCGACTGGGAGGGCTCGCTGGGCCTGTCGCTGAGCCATGGCCCCAGCTACCCCGGCTCGGCGCGCAGCAGCGCCGGCCTGCGCCCGGCCTTCTTCCTGCGTTACCGGCGCGTGACGCTGAGCCGCTCGGCCGGCCTGCCGGTGCGGCGCAGCGGTGCGCCGGCGGCGTTGGGGCTGGGCCTGGACCTGCTGCGCAGCGATGCGCTGGATGTCGGGCTGTCGCTGCGCTACGACCGCGGCCGCCAGGAGTCGGCCGACGCGGCCTTCCGCGGCCTGGGCGACATCGACGCCACGCTGCGCGGCCGGCTTAGCGTCGACTGGCGGCTGACGCCGCGCTTCCAGCTGGGCGGCTCGTGGAGCCAGGACCTGCAGGGCAAGGGCGGCGCCAACGCCGACCTCGCGCTGACCTGGGTGAAGGCCCTGGCCAGGGACCGCGAGCTCGCCGCCGGTCTCGCCCTGGCCTGGGGCGACCGCCGCTACAACCAGGCCTTCCAGGGCGTGACGCCGGCGCAGGCCGCGGCCAGCGCCTACCCGGCCTACCAGGCCGATGCCGGCCTGCGCGAGGTGACCGCCTTCCTGCGCTACCGCATGCCGCTGTCGCGCGACTGGGTGGCCCAACTGGGGCTGGGCTGGTCCGAGCTGCAGGGGCCGGCGGCGGCCAGCCCGCTGACGCAGCGGCGCGGCGCCGGCAGCGTCAACGCCGGCGTCGTCTGGCACTTCTGACGATGTTGCGCGCCGGGCCGGTGCCACTCAGCCGGCCGCGCGCGCCGCGACCCTGCACTAAGGCTGCGCCGCCAGCCAGGCGCGTGCGTCGGCCAGGTCCTGGGCGATGCCCTCGCGCAGCGCATCCAGCGACGGGTAGGGTCGCTCGTCGTGCAGCTTGTGACGCAGCTCGACGCGGATGCAGCGGCCGTAGCCGCCCTCGGGGCCCAGCCCGGCCGGCCAGTCCAGCACATGGGTCTCGAGCAGCACGCGGCCGGCGTCCTCCACCGCCGGGCGCACGCCCAGGCTGGCGACGCCGTCGCAGGGCCGCTCGGCCAGCCCATGCACGCGCACGACGAAGATGCCGCCGGCGGCCGGGCGTGCATGCGGGAAGCGCTGGTTCAGCGTGCGGAAGCCCAGCTCGCGCCCCAGCCGGCGCCCGGCGACGACGCGGCCGCTGATGGCATAGGGCCGGCCCAGCAGCGCCGCGGCGGCGACCATGTCGCCCGCGGCCAGCGCCTCGCGCACCGCCGAGCTGCTGACGCGTAGGCCATGCACCTCGTAGCTCATCATGCGCGCCACGTCGAAGCCGGCCGCCGGGCCCGCCTCGTCCAGCATCGCGTAGGTGCCGGCGCGCCTGGCGCCGAAGCGGAAGTCGTCGCCGACCAGCAGGTAGCGGGTGCGCAGGCCGTCGCGCAGCACCTGGTCGATGAAGGCCTGCGGCGACAGCGCCGCCAGCCGCGCGTCGAAGCGGGCGATGACCACGTGGTCGACACCGCAGCGTTCCAGCTCCGCCAGCTTGTCGCGCAGCGTGGCGATGCGCGCCGGTGCCAGCTCGGGCTTGCCGGCGAGGCGCGCGAAGTGGTCGCGTGGGTGGGGCTCGAAGCTCAGCACCGCCGCCGGCAGGCCGCGGTGGCGGGCCTCGCTGCGCAGCAGCGCCAGCATGGCCTGGTGGCCGCGGTGAACGCCGTCGAAGTTGCCGATGGTCAGCGCACAGGCCGGCAGGGCGGCCGGCCGCAGGCCGCGGTGGATCTGCATGCGGCGGATTATCCGGCGGCGGTCGGCAGCGGCCCGGCGGCGGGCCGCGCGCCCGGTTCGCCGGTCACCGGGGCCGGCAGCGGACGCGGCACGGCGTCGGCTGGCAGGCCCAGGTGCCGCGCGTACAGCGCCAGGTAGGCGGCGGCGGCATCGTCCCAGCTGAAGCGCGCCGCATGGGCGCGCACGGCGGCGGCGCGCGCCGCGTCGTGGCCGGCCAGGCCTTGCTCGACGACACGGCGCATCGCCTCGGGCTCGAAGTGATCGAAGTAGTGCGCCGCATCGCCGCCGATCTCGGGCAGGCAGGTGCGGCGCGCCAGGAACACCGGCTTGCCGAAGTGCATGGCCTCGATGGGCGGCAGGCCGAAGCCCTCGGTCAGCGACGGGAACAGGAAGCCGGCGCAGCGGGCGTAGGCCCAGGCCTTCTGCGCGTCGTCCACGCCCAGGTGGAACTGGACGTTGGGCAGCCGGTTGGCGGCGCGCAGCGCCTTGGCGTCGTCGCTGGGCGGGCCGCACAGCACGAAGCGCATCTGCGGCCAGGCCGCGGCCAGGCCCAGGATGGCCTGGGGGTTCTTGCTCGGCGACATGCGGCTGAGATGGAACAGGAAGGGCGCGTCGTCGTGCTCGGTGCAGCCGGGCAGCGGGCGCTGCGGCTGGCCGACGAAGCTGCGTGCGCCGTTGAGGATCACGCGGATCTCGCCGCCCCAGCCCAGGTGGCGGCGCACGTCGGCCGCCGTGTAGGCGCTGATCGCGACCAGCTCGTCGGTGCGCCGCAGCAGCGCGCGCGTGCGCCGGCCATGGCGCCAGCGCGAGAAGGCGTTGCGGCCGTACAGGTAGTTCAGGTCGTGCACCGTCACGATGCGGTGCGCCGTGCCGGCCGGCGGCCGCGTCTTGTTCAGCTGGTGCAGCGAGTGCCACAGCGCGTAGGGCTGGGGCTGGCGGTGCCAGTGGCGCTGCAGCCGGGTCACCGGCAGGTAGCCGACCTGGTCACCGAACAGGCCGGCGAGCCGCTCGCGCAGGTGGAAGTCGATGGCGATGCCGAAGCGCTGGCGCCACAGCGGCGCCACGCCGGCGATGCGGCTGCCGATCTGCAGCGCGAACTCGCCCAGGCCGTCGTGCAGCGCGCCGATGCCGCCCAAGCTGATGCCTATGCGGCGCGGGGTCGGAGTCATCGGCGCGCAGTGTAGGCGAGCCCCCGGCCCCGCCGGCGCCGCTGGCAGAATCGTCCGCATGCCGCGCCTGGCCCTGCCCACCGTGACGCTGTGTGCCGCCGACACGCGCACGCCGGCACTGACGCTGCAGGCCTTGCAGCGCTGCCTCGGGCAGGCCGACTTCGCGCGCTGCGTGCTGTTCGGCCCGGCCGGCACGCCGGTGCCGGCGGGCATCGAGCTGGTGCCCATCGCCACGCTGCGCGGCGGCGCCGACTACTCGCGCTTCGTGCGCCGCGAGCTGCCCGACCACATCCACACCGGCCATGTGCTGGTGACGCAGTGGGACGGCTTCGTGCTGGACGGCGGCGCCTGGCGTGACGAGTTCCTGCAGCACGACTACATCGGCGCCGTCTGGCCCGAGCAGCCGGCGGCGTGCAGCGTGGGCAACGGCGGCTTCTCGCTGCGCTCGCGCCGCTTCCTGGAGGCTGCCCGCGCCCCGGCGCTGCTGGCGGCGTTCGCGCAGGACCATCCCGAGGACCAGGTGCTGTGCCGCGACGCGCGGGCGCGGCTCGAAGCCGAACACGGTGTGCGCTTTGCGCCACCCGCGCTGGCGCGCGCCTTCGCCTACGAGAACGAAGCCCCGCGCGGCGCGAGCTTCGGCTTCCATGGCGCGAAGAACCTGGCGCGCACGCTGCCCGCAGCGGTGCTGCGCGAGTGGATCGAGTGGCTGCCCGAGGACTTCTTCCGCGGCCGCGACGCCCGCAGGCTGGCGCGCGCGCTGGTGCTGTCGGGGCAGGGCGGCAATGCGGCGCGGCTGCTGCAGCGGCGCCGAGCCGCCGGCCGCGCCGAGCCGGCCACGCGGCTGCTGCAGCTGGCGGCCGGCCTGGCGCGCTGGAACGACGCGCGCTGAGAGGCCCGCGCTGGTGCAGGGGGCGCCGGCGCCGCGCTCAGGCCGGCGCCGACAGCACCAGGTACAGCCCGTCGACGGCGCGGCCTTGCTCGTGGCGCACCGCGCCGGCCTCGGTGTGCAGCGGCTCCAGCCCGTGGCAGCGGGCCAGCCGCAGCAGGCCGGATCGCGACTGGGCGTAGCGCAGGCTGGGCAGCAGGCGCCAGCCAGGGCCGCTGTCGTCGCAGGTCTCGGCACTGAAGGCGAACAGGCCGCCGGCGCGCAGCACGCGGCGCACGGCGGCGAACAGCGGCGCCGGGTCGCCGACGTAGATCAGCATGTCGGCGGCCACGACCAGGTCGTGGCGCTCGTTCGTGGCCGCCAGGTGCGCCACGGCATCGGCCTGCAGCAGCACGTCGTAGACGCCCAGCGCGCGCGAGCGCGCGAGCATGGCCGCCGACAGGTCCAGGCCGGCGAGCCGCTTCGCCAGCGGCCGCAGCAGCGGCCCGCACAGCCCGGTGCCGCAGCCCAGGTCGATGGCCGAAGCGAAGCCGGCGTCGCTGCGGACTTCGCGGATCAGAGCGGCCAGCACCTCGGGCGCGCGGTAGCCCAGCTGGCCGACCAGGTGGGCGTCGAAGTCGCCGGCGTAGCCGTCGAACAGGCGCTCGACGTAGCCCGGCGGGGGCGAGGCGGGCGCCTCGACCGCGCCCAGCCCGGCCAGGTAGTAGCGGTGCAGTTCGGGGTCGGCGCCCAGGCGCAGGGCCTCGCGGTAGGCGGCGGCCGCCTCGTCGTGGCGGCCAGCCTCGCGCAACAGGCTGCCGCGGTGGCTCCAGGCCAGCGGGTGGGCGGGCAGCCGCTGGATCAGGCGGTCCAGCGCCGCCAGCGCCTCGTCGCGCCGGCCCAGCTCGGCCAGCGCCGTGCCGCGGTGCAGCAGCGCATCGGGGCTGTCGGGCTCGACGGCCAGCGCGGCGTCGGCGCTGGCCAGCGCGTCCGCCCAGCGGCCCAGGCGCAGCCGCGTCGCGGCCAGGTTGACGTGCGTCGACGCGCGGCCGGGCAGCAGCTGCAGCGAGCGCAGGTAGTGGCCCTCGGCAGCTTCGAAGTCGCCGCTCTCGTGGCAGCGCAGCCCGGCGAGGAAGGCGGCCTTGGCCTGCTCGAACGCGCTCGACGCGGGGGTGCTCATGCGGCGCGGGCCTCAGCGCGCCGGCGCCGCCAGCAGCGCGGCGCGCGGCTCGTCGCCGACGAAGCGCCAGCCGCCGGGCGGCAGATCGGCTGGCAGCGCCAGCGGCCCCAGCGCGCTGCGGTGCAGCGTCTCGCAGTGGTTTCCCACCGCCGCAACCATGCGCCGCACCTGGTGGTACTTGCCCTCGGTCAGCGTGAGCCGCAGCGACTGCGGCCCGGTGGCCTCGGCGGCCACGGCGCGCACAGGCGCCGGGTCGTCGTGGAGCACCACACCCTGCAGCAGCTGCTGCAGCTGCGCGTCGTCCAGCGGCCGGGCGGTCGTCGCTTCGTAGACCTTGGCCACATGGTGCCTGGGCGAGGTGAGCCTGTGCAGCAGCGTGCCGTCGTCGGTGAGCAGCAGCAGGCCGGTGGTGTCCACGTCCAGCCGGCCCACCGGCTGCACGCCGCGCTGGCGCAGCGGCGGTGGCAGCAGGTTGAGCACGCCGGGATGGTGGCGCGGCTTCTGGCTGCACTCGTAGCCCAGCGGCTTGTGCAGCATCACCAGCGCCGTCGCCTGCCAGGGCCAGGGCTGGCCGTCGACTTCCAGCACCAGGCCCGCCGGTGAGAACTCGGCGTCGGGTTCGGTGACGGCCTGGCCGGCGACGCGCACGCGGCCCGAGGCCGCCAGCCCGACGCAGTCGCGCCGGGTGCCGAAGCCCTGGCTGAACAGCAGGTCGGCCAGCGGGCGCGGCGCGGCCGGATCGGACTTGCGTTTCGCGCTCATCGCGTGGCCCATCCCAGGTCGCACAGCGCCGGCGCCTCGGGCAGCGAGCGCGCGGCGCGCACGGCGTTGCGGATGGCACGGGCCACGGCCTCGGCGGCCATTGCGCCCAGCACGCTCAGATCGCCCGGCGCGCCGGCGTTGCCGGTGGCGAGGGCGAACAGCGTGTCGCCGTCATGCACCGAGATCGGGCTGACGGCGCGCGACAGGCCATGGTGGGCCAGGCCGGCCAGCTGCGTGCACTGGGCCTTGGACAGCGCCGCGTCGGTGGCGACCACGCCGATGGTGGTGGCGCTGCCGGCCAGGGCCTGCATCGCCTGCAGGATGCGCTGCGGGCCTTCGCCGCGCAGCAGCGCCGCGTTGCTGTCCAGCCAGCGCCTGCCGTCGGCGCTGCGCGCGCCGGCCAGCACCCGGCCCTGTTCGTCGAGCACGTCGCCGATGGCGTTGACGGCCACCAGCGCACCGACGGTGAAGGCGCCGACGCGCAGCGACGCCGTGCCGATGCCGCCGCGCGTGGCCTGCGCGACGCCGAACAGCTTGCCCACCAGCGCGCCCAGGCCGGCGCCCTGGCTGCCCTGGGCCGGGGCGGTGGTGGATGCGGCGGCGCAGGCGGCGCGGCCGGTGTCGGCGCCGGGGCGGATCGCCGGGTCGCCCAGCCACAGGTCGAACAGCACGGCGGCGGGCACGATGGGCACGCGCAGCAGCCGGCCGTCGGCGCGCGGCGCGCCCACCGCCAGGCCGCGGCCTTGTTCGGCCAGCCAGGCCATCACGCCGTCGGCGGCGGCCAGGCCGAAGGCGCTGCCGCCGGTGAGCAGCACGGCGTGCACCTCGTCGACGGTGTTCTCGGGGCGCAGCAGGTCGGTGTCTCGCGTGCCTGGCGCGCCGCCGCGCTGGGCCACGCCGGCGCGGGTACCTGGCGGGCACAGGACGACGCTGCAGCCGCTGGCGCGGCCGCTGCACCCGGCATGGCCGACGGCAATGCCGGCCACGTCGGTGATGGCGCCGGGGGCCAGGCCCGGCGGGGCGGTGTCGGGCACTCCGGCGTTGGGGGCGGGCGGGGCGGCGCTCATCGCCGCATTGTCGCGGGGCTGGCGGCTGGCTCGGCCTCAGGCGAACACGCCGGCCTGGTCCTGCATGCGCGCCGACACCTCGCCCAGGTGGTGCAAGGTGTCGCCGTAGGCCATCTCGAGCATGGTCAGGCGCTTGAAGAAGTGGCTGCCGGCGTACTCGTCGGTGACGCCGATGCCGCCGTGCAGCTGCACGCACTGCTGGCCGACGAAGCGCATGCTGTGGCCCAGCTGCACCTTGGCCTGCGACAGCGCGCGGCGGCGCTGCGCCTCGGGCTCGGCCAGCTTCAGCGTGGCGTAGTAGCTCATCGAGCGGCCCAGCTCGAGCTGCATCTTGACGTCGGCGATGCGGTGGCGCAGCGCCTGGAAGCTGGCGATGGGCACGCCGAACTGCTTGCGCGTGTTCATGTACTCGACGGTGAGCGCGACGAAGCGGTCCATCAGCCCCACGCCCTCGGCGCAGGCGGCGGCCAGGCCCACGTCCAGCGCCAGCGACAGGCGCGCGGCGCCCTCGTCGCCCAGCGCCTGGCCCGGCGTGCGGGCCAGCCTGAGGTCGGCGGCGCGGCCGCCGTCCTGCGTGGGGTAGCCGCGCACGGCCTGCCCGGCGGCGCCCTTCTCGACGAGGAACAGCTGCAGCCCCTGGTCGCTGTGCGCCGGCACGATGAAGGCGTCGGCCTCGTCGCCGCCGGGCACCACGGTCTTGGCGCCGGTGAGGGCCCAGGTGTCGCCGCTGCGCTCGGCGCGCGTCGCCACCTGGTCACGCCGGTAGCGCGCGCCGCGTTCCTGCAGCGCCGGCGCGACCAGGGCCGAGCCGTCGGCGATCCGGGGCAGCCATTCGGCGCGCAGCGCCTGGGGCGCGCCGGCCAGCAGCGCCGGCGCCACCAGGGCCGCCTCGGCGTAGGGCGCATGGACCAGTCCGCGGCCCAGCTCCTCCATCACCACCATCGCCTCGACGGCGCCGAAGCCCATGCCGCCGTCGGCCTCGGGCACGGCCAGCGCCGTCAGGCCCAGGCCGGCGAGCTCGGCATAGACCTCGCGCGAGGCGCCGCCGGCCTGGGCCAGCGCATGCCGGCGCTCGAAGCCGAAGCCCTTGTCCACCCAGCGCCGCACCGCGTCGCGCAGCGAGACCTGGTCGTCGGTGAAGTCGAAATCCATGTCGCGAGCCTCTCGTCAATCTGGCTGGAGCCCCTTCCTCCTTGGGGGGAAGGGGCTGGGGAAGGGAGCGATCCTGTTCTGGGGCACCGCCCCGTCAGGGGCGGGAAGGGGCTGGGGAAGGGAGCGATCCTGTTCTGGGGCACCGCCCCGTCAGGGGCGGGAAGGGGCTGGGGAAGGGAGCGATCCTGTCCGCGCACCGCGCAGCGGTGCTGGGCTCGGCTACGAGCCCAGCACCGTCTGCGCGACGATGTTGCGTTGAACCTCGTTGCTGCCGCCGTAGATGGTCGTCTTGCGGTAGTTGAAGTAGTTGGCCGCCAGCGGCGCGATGTGCGCCGCGCCCACAAACTCGCCCTGCCAGCCGGCGTCCATGGCTTCGAAGATCCAGGCGCGGGTGCAGGGGCCGCCGGCCAGCATCATCAGCTCGGCGTAGCGCTGCTGGATCTCGCTGCCGCGGATCTTCAGCAGCCCGGCCACGTCCAGGCTCTGCTTGCCGCTCTTCTCTGCCGACAGCACGCGCAGCACCATCATCTCCAGCGCGACGATGTCGACCTCGAGCAGCGCGATCTGGTCGCGGAAACGGGGCTCGTCGTAGACGCCCTCGGCCTTGGCGATGCGCTTGAGCCGCTCCAGTTCGCGCTTGGCGCGGTTGACGTCGGCGATGTTGGTGCGTTCGTGGGCCAGCAGGTGCTTGGCGTAGGTCCAGCCCTTGTTCTCCTCGCCGATCAGGTTCTCGGCGGGCACCTCGACGTTGTCGAAGAACACCTCGTTGACCTCGGGCTCGCCGTCCAGCAGCACGATGGGCTTGACGCTGATGCCCGGGCTCTTCATGTCGATGAGCAGGAAGCTGATGCCGGTCTGCGGCTTGCCCTCGGTGCTGGTGCGCACCAGGCAGAAGATCCATTCGCCGTACTGGCCCAGCGTGGTCCAGGTCTTCTGGCCGTTGACGATGTAGCGGTCACCGCGGCGTTCGGCGCGGCACTTCAGGCTGGCCAGGTCGCTGCCGCTGCCAGGCTCGCTGTAGCCCTGGCTCCACCACACCTCGCCGCTGGCGATGCCGGGCAGGAAGCGCTGCTGCTGCTCGGGGCTGCCGAAGGCCATGATCACCGGCGCCACCATCACCGGGCCGAAGGGCACGACGCGGGGCGCGCCGGCCAGCGCGCACTCTTCCTCGAACAAGTGTTTCTGCACCGCGTTCCAGCCCGGGCCGCCAAACTGCTTGGGCCAGCCCCAGCCCAGCCAGCCCTTGGCGCCCAGGATCTTCGCCCAGCGCTGCATGTCGTCACGCGTCAGGCGCTGTGCCGCGAACACCTTGTCGCTGATGTCGGCGGGCAGGTTGGCGCGCACCCAGCTGCGCACCTCGTCGCGAAAGGCCAGTTCGTCGGCCGTGAAGTTCAGGTCCATGCAGGCGCTCCGGTGAACGGGCGCCGTTTTAGCACGGCCGTTCGATTCGGGTTGTCAGGGCGGCGACAGGACCGCGTCGCTCAGTCGCGGAAGTTGTTGAAGCTCAGGGGCAGGTCGGCCTGTTCCTTCTTCAGCAGTGCCATGGCCGCCTGCAGGTCGTCGCGCTTGGCGCCGGTGACGCGCACGCTGTCGCCCTGGATGGCGGCCTGCACCTTCAGCTTGCTGGCCTTCAGCGTGGCCTGGATCTGCCTGGCCGCGGTGGACTCGATGCCGGCCTTCACCGGCACCGCCAGCTTGAGCTTGTCGCCGCCCAGCTTCTGCGGCTTGGCCGTGAGGTCGAGAAAACGGATGTCGACGTTGCGCTTGGCCAGCTTGGCCAGCAGCACGTCGCGTACCTGCTCGAGCTGGAAATCGCTGTCGCCGAACAGCTCCAGCACGCGGTCCTTGGCCGTGCTGCCGGCCAGGTTGACGGCGGCGCTGCTGCCCTTGAAGTCGAAGCGCGTGCCGATCTCGCGGCTGGCCTGGTCGACGGCGTTGCGCAGCTCGATCAGGTCGGGTTCGATGACGGCGTCGAAGGAGGGCATGGCGGCAGGCGTCCGGGGCGCGGGTCGGGGATGCAGGAAAATTCTGCCATGCCGCCTCCCGCCAACCCTGCCGCCGTCGGCCCGCAGATCGAACACCACGCCAGCCTGCGCGACCTCAACAGCTTCGGCCTGCCGGCCTACGCCGCCACGCTGGTGACGCTGCGCCACGAGGACGAGCTGGCCGCGCTGTCCGCACAGCATCCCGACTGGCTGCGCGGCGAGACCCTGGTGCTGGGCGGCGGCAGCAACCTGGTGCTGACGCGCGACCTGGGCGGCGTGGTGCTGCGCGTGGCCATCGCCGGCCGGCGCCTGGTGCAGACGCGCGACGACGCCTGGATCGTCGAACTGGGCGCCGGCGAGAACTGGCATGACGCGGTGGCCTGGACCCTGGACCAGGGCTGGCCCGGGCTGGAGAACCTGGCACTGATCCCCGGCCTGTGCGGCGCGGCGCCGGTGCAGAACATCGGCGCCTACGGCGTCGAGCTGCAGGACCGCTTCGAGTCGCTGGACGGCGTGGAGCTGGCCAGCGGCCGGCGGCTCACGCTCTCGGCCGCCGACTGCGGCTTCGGCTACCGCGACAGCGTGTTCAAGCAGGCACTGGCCGGCCGCGTGCTGATCACCCGCGTGCGCCTGCGCCTGCCGCGGCCCTGGTCGCCGGTGCTGGGTTACCTGGACCTGGCGCGGCGCATGGCCGAGACCGGCAACCCCGCGCCCGACGCGCGCACCATCTTCGACTGGGTCTGCGCCATCCGCCGCGCCAAGCTGCCCGACCCGGCGCAGATCGGCAACGCCGGCAGCTTCTTCAAGAACCCGGTGGTCAGCGCCGAGCAGTGCCGCGACATCATCGCGCGCGACCCCGAGATCGTGCACTACCCGCTGCCCGACGGCCGCTTCAAGCTGGCCGCCGGCTGGCTGATCGACGCCTGTGGCTGGAAGGGCAAGAGCGTGGGCCGTGCCGGGGTCTACGAGCGCCAGGCGCTGGTGCTGGTCAACCGCGGCGGCGCCAGTGGCGCCGAGGTGATGACGCTGGCGCGCGCGATCGAGGAGAGCGTCTACGGCCGCTTCGGCATCCGGCTGGAGCCCGAGCCGGTGGTGATCTGAGGGCCGGCGCCGCTCAGTCGGCGCTGGGCGGTGCGGCCGGTGCGCGATCGGCCAGCAGGCCGGCGGTCTGCAAGGCGATGCGCGTGCGCTGCAGCAGGTCCTCGTAGCGCTGCACCAGGCGGGCGATCTCGAAGGCCGGCAGGTGCGCGGCGCCCTGCTGCAGGGCCTCGGCCACCGCGGCCAGGCCCGCCAGCCCGAGGTTGAGCGCCGCCCCCTTGGCGGCGTGTGCGTTGACGCGCAGCTCCAGCGGCTGCGCGTCGCGCACCGCGGTGCGCAGCCGCTGCACCGTCTGCGGGCCCTGGGCCAGGAAGGCCTCGAGCAACTGCACGAAGCGGTCGCGCGGCATGGCCTGCAGCGCCATCGCGATGGCCGCTTCGTCCAGCACCGCCTCGTCGCCCGGCTTGCCGCCCAGGCTGCTGCGCGTGCCACCACGGTGGTTGGCGGCCGTGGCGGGGGGCTGCGAATCGGCGGCCTGGACATCGGTGCCGAACAGCCGGCGCAGCGATGCGCCCAGCTTCTGCGGGCTGACCGGCTTGGTCAGGAAGTCGTTCATGCCGGCCACCAGGCAACGCTCGCGCGTCTCCTCGAAGGCGTCGGCGGTGAGCGCGACGATGGGCACGGTGGAGCGCTGCGGGTCGGGCAGGGCGCGGATGGCGCGCGTGGCCCCCACGCCGTCCAGCACCGGCATGTGCAGGTCCATCAGCACGAGGTCGAAGCGGCGCTCGCCGGCGGCCTGCAGGGCCTCCTGCCCGTCGACGCAGAAGTGCGCCTCGTGGCCCAGGTTCTCGAGCAGCGCCGCCATGTACTGGCGGTTGACCGGGTGGTCCTCGGCCACCAGCACGCGCAGCCGGCGCGGGGCGTCGCCGGCGCGTGGCGCGGGCGGCTCGGCCGCCGTGGCCTGGGGCTGCGGCAGTGCCAGCGGCAGGCTGAAGGTGAACACGCTGCCCTGGCCATGCTGGCTGCGCGCCTGGATGTCGCCGCCCATCAGCCGGGCCAGGTTGCGCGAGATCTCCAGCCCCAGCCCGGTGCCGCCGTAGCGCCGCGAGCGCGAGCCATCGCCCTGCACGAAGCGGCGGAACAGGTTGGCCAGCGTGGCGTCGTCCATGCCGATGCCGGTGTCGGTGACGATGAACTCCAGCGTCGCGCGGCCGCTGGCATCGGCGGCCTGGCGCACGTCCAGCACCACGGCGCCGCGCTCGGTGAACTTGATCGCGTTGGCCAGCAGGTTGAAGACGATCTGCTTCAGCCGCGTGGCGTCGGCCACCACGCGCTCGGGCACGCCGGGGTCGGCGTCGATGTGCAGCGCCAGCTGCTTGGCGTTGGCCTGCGGGCGCATCAAGGCCTCGACGTCGCGCAGCAGCGCGCGCAGCTCCAGCGGCGCCGGCGCCAGCGTCAGGCGGCCGCTCTCCAGCTGCGACATGTCGAGGATGTCGTTGAGCACGCGCAGCAGGTGGTCGGCCGACTCGGTGGCGGTGCGCAGGTAGTCGATCTGGCGCGGGGTCAGCCCGGTCTCGCGCAGCAGCGACAGCATGCCCATCAGGCCGTGGAAGGGCGTGCGGATCTCGTGGCTCATGTTGGCCAGGAACACGCTCTTGGCCTCGCTGGCGGCGACGGCCTCGCGCCGCGCCTGGCGCAGCCGCGTGGCCAGTTCCTCCAGCACCAGCCGGCGTTCGCGCAGCTCGCGCACCTGGCGCAGCGCGATGTAGGCGAAGGCCAGCAGCAGCAGCGAGAGGAACACCGTCAGCCCCAGGCCGAGCTGGTTCTGCTCGCGCACGGTGCGCGTGCGCTCCTCGTACTGCTCGGCCACGGCGTTGGCCGCGCCCAGCGACATCTCGTGCATCGGCGCGCCCAGCGCCTCCAGCGCCGGCCACAGCCGGGTCGCGAACTCGCGGTCGAAGGCCTGCTGCGGCTGCGCGCCCAGCGCCACGTCGGCGCGTTCGACGAAGTCGTCGATCTGGCGCAGCGTCTGCAGGTACTCGTCGCGGGTGCGAAGCAGGCGCTGCGGGCGGTCGGCCTGCAGCAGCGAGACGCGGCTGATCCAGATCTCGTAGCGCAGGCGCAGCCGGTCCAGGTCCAGCGGCTCGCCGGGCACCATGGCCAGGCGCCAGTGCTCGCGCAGGCGCAGGTACTCGGTCTCGGTCTGGTAGATCGAGAGCACCACGTACTCGTTGCCCGACTGCACCGCGTGGCGCAGCAGCGCGAACTGCCTCGCCTGCACCAGCGCCACCGCCAGCAGCACCAGCAGCAGCCCGAAGCCGGTGAGCTTCAGCCAGGTCAGCCGCGGTGCGCGCTGCGGCTGGCGCGTCACTGCACGTCGATCGCCTTCAGCTGCCATGCCGAGCGGCTGTAGTAGATCGCGCTGCGCAGTTCGTGGTTCGCGTCGAAGGGGTAGATCACGAACAGCGGGCCCTTGTCGCGCACCGCCATGGGCTTGTCGTCGAGCAGCCGGGCGACGATCACCCCATGCCGCTGCGCGTCCTGCATGGGCATGTCGACCCGGTAGTCGTTGAGCGCCGTCAGGCGCAGCAGCGTGCCCTGCGCGCCGGCGGCGGCGAGCACGTCGCGCAGCAGCGGGCCGGAGAAGCGGCGCGCCTGGGCGTACCAGGGCGTGCGGGTGCTGAAGCCATGCTGCGGCAGCGCCGCCAGCATCGGCATGTCGAAGTGCGCCTCGCGGCCGACGTTGGGCAGCGCGACGCGGCCACTGACCGTCAGCACCACCGGGCCGGCCGGCGCTTCGAGCGCGCGGGCCGGCAGCGCGGCGCCGGCCAGGCAGCCCGCCAGAGCCTGCAGCAGGGCGCGGCGCGTGGGGGCAGGCGGGGTGCGGGGGGCGGGCATGAAGCGCATGTCGCGGCCGGGGTCGCGTCGGACGGCACCGCGGTGGGCGGTGGCAGACAGCGCCGCAGCGGCGGGATCGGCGGTGGCGCGGATTCTACGTTCGGGCCCGCGCAGGGCCCGGCCGGGGGCGCGGCCGCGGCTGGCTCAGCCGCCTCGCAGCATGTCGCCGAGGTCCAGCCCGGTGAGCTGGCGCGCGCTGCGGGCCAGCCAGTACAGCAGGCCCATCATCATCGCCATCGAGGGCAGCGCGATGATGGGGTAGCTGAGCAAGGTCAGCCGGCCCAGCTCCTCGTTGAAGGCCTCGGTGCCGGCCGGGCTGGTGACGATCCAGCGGGTGAGCACGTAGTTCATCACCGCCGAGAAGAAGAAGGTGCCGGCCAGCAGCAGCGTGCCGGTGCGCAGCCGCAGCTCGAAGGGCACGGCATTGCCGCGCTGCTGCAGCGCGGCCTGGATCTTGTCGGTGTCGAACAGCGTGGGGTTGAAGACCAGCACGCGGATCAGCGGCCAGCGCGTCCAGTTCGAGCCCAGCACCGCCAGGCCGATCAGTGCCGGCACGGCCGCTTCCTTGACGGCCAGCCAGTAGGGGTCGAGCTTGAGCAGCCCGATGCCGCCGGTCAGCAGGGTGCTGACCACGCCCAGCACGGCCAGCCACGACAGCTTGCGCCGCTGCCAGCCTTCCCACAGGCCCCAGCCGACCGGGAAGGCCAGCGCGACGACCAGCGCGCCGGCGGTGCCCAGGGCCTTGGGGCCGCTGAGCTGCATCAGGATCAGCGCCGGCACCAGGATGGTGATGGCGATTTCGAACAGGGGGTTCTTGTTGGCGGCGGGTGCGTTCACGTCGTCGGCAGGCGGCGGGGCGGGCGAAGCGCCCGGCGGCGGCCTAGCGCGGCGTGGCGTCGTGGCCGCGCGGCGCCTGCAGCCGGTCGAGCTTGGCGGCGTAGAGCTGGCGCTGGTCCAGCGTGGTGCTGTGGTTGATGGCCGCGCGCAGGTGCTGCTCGGCATCCTGGGTCGCGCCCAGGCGCAACTCGGCCAGCGCGGCCCAGAAATGTACCTCGGCCAGCTCGGGCTGGCGGCGCAGCTCGCGTGCGAAATGCGCGCGCGCGGCGGCGTAGCGGCCCTCGCTCATCGCCATGCGGCCCAGCTCGTAGAAGTGGAAGGGCGGGTAGGGCTGCAGCCAGCGCAGGCGCTCGAGCAGCGGAGCCGCCTCGGCCACGCGGCCCTCGTGCTGCAGCAGCCCGACCAGGTTGGCCAGCGCGCTGGTCTGGCTGTCGTCGCGCGCCAGCACCAGGCGCCAGACGCGCTCGGCGCGCTGGGGCTGGCCGGCATGGCGGTAGACCACGCCCAGGGTGTTGAGCGCCGGCAGGAAGCGCCCGTCCTGCTGCAGCGCGGCGCGGGCCCAGACATGGGCGTCGGCCACGCGGCGCTCGGCCAGCGCCTCGGCGGCGCGGTTGTTCATGAACATCGCCAGCACGGTGCGCTCTTCCAGCGGCTCGGTGCGCTGCCCGCGCAGCGAGGCCTGCGGGACGAAGTCGACGGTCAGGTCCTCCTGCTCCTCGCGCAGCGGGCCCAGGCCGCGCGGCGTTACCCGCCCCAGCACCAGGTTCACGTGGCCGACGGCCAGCGTCAGGCTGCCGGCGCGGGCATAGACCTCGTCGGCCAGCACCGCCTGGTAGCCGACGCTCAGCCCGAGGTGCTTGGCGAAGGCCGCCGTCATCACCACCAGCGACAGGCAGTTGCCGGCGCGTGCGTCGAAGGCCTGCGCCGCGGTGCGCGTCTGGCTACTGTCGTAGTCCAGGCGCAGCTGGCGGGTGTCGTACAGCGCACCGACCAGCGCACGGCGCGGGTCGGGCTGGGTGAGCAGGGGGCGCAGGCGCTCCGCGGCGTAGCGGCGCATCGGCTCGCTGAGCGCGAAGACCGTGCCGACGTCGGGATCCACAAGGCTGCCCTCGCCGACGCGGTCGTCGAACAGGTCGGCCGGCAGCGCCGACGGCGCGAGGCTGGCGCAGCCTGCCAGCCAGGCCAGCACCCCCGCGCCGCACCAGGCCACCACACGCCGCAGGGCGAGGCGGCGCGGGGACAGGGGTGCGGAGGGCGAAGAGCGCACGGGCGGACCGGGAGGTTCGGGCCTGATGGCCACGCATCTTAGGTCGATTGCGCGCGCGGCGGTTCCCGGCCGTCCGGCGCCTCCGCTGCGGCATCATCGCGGGCCGGCGGGGCCGCCTTCGCGATCCGCCCGCTGGACTCCACCCGACCGCAGGCCCTGCCCAGCCGCCACGCCCAATGAGCCCGCCACCCCCCCTGACCGCCCTGGCCGACCTGCCCGCGCAGCTGCGCAGTGCCGGCTACGCCGTGCTGGCCGCCGCCAGCCTGGGCGAGCTGGCCGGCCTGGACCCGGCGGCGCTGACGGCCGACTGGCATCCGCTGTGGGACGCCCTGCCGCCCGACCGCCACCTGCTCGACGGCGGCCGCTACCGCCGTCGCCGCCATGGCTGCTTCGTCGTCGACGGCGACGCGCTGCAGCCGGTGCCGCCGCGCGCGCACTGGCAGCCGGTGGAGTACAACGCGCTGCACGGCGGCATCGAGCGCTGGTTCGACCCCTTGCCCGACGCCCTGGCGGCCGACCCGCGCTGGGCGCGTCTGCTGGTGGCGCTGGGGCGCGTGGCCACGGGCCTGCGCGGCGCGCGGCGCTGGTTCGTCGAGGCCCACCCGTTTCGCATCGACACCGCCGGCGGCATCGGCCGGCCCACGCCCGAGGGCGCCCACCGCGACGGCGTCGACCTGGTGGTCGTCGTGCTGGTGGGCCGGCGCGGCGTGAAGGGCGGCGAGACGCGTGTGTTCGACGCCCGTGGTCCGCAGGGCCAGCGCTTCACGCTGGCCGAGCCCTGGAGCGCGCTGCTGCTGGACGACGAGCGCGTGGTCCACGAGACCACGCCCATCCAGCCGCTGCACCCCGATCAACCCGAGCAAGCCGCCTGGCGCGACACCCTGGTGCTGACCTTCCGCCAGGGGGGCTTCCAGGGACCGCAGGCCATCACCCACGCGACCGAGACCCGATGAACGACATGCCCCTGGCCATCGACGCCGACGACATCGCCACCGCCGCCGCACGCCTGCAGGGCGTGGCCCACCGCACGCCGGTGCTGCGCTCGCGCCACGCCGACCAGGCCACCGGCGCGCAGCTGTTCTTCAAGGCCGAGAACTTCCAGCGCATGGGCGCGTTCAAGTTCCGCGGCGCCTACAACGCGCTGGCGCGCTTCAGCCCCGAGCAGCGCCGTGCCGGGGTCATCGCCTTCTCGTCGGGCAACCATGCGCAGGCCATCGCGCTGTCGGCAAGGCTGCTGGGCATGCCCTCGGTGATCGTCATGCCGCAGGACGCGCCGGCGTCCAAGCTGGCCGCCACGCGCGGCTACCAGCAGGGCCAGGCCGGCAGCGAGGTGGTGCTCTACGACCGCTACACCGAGGACCGCGAGGCCATCGGCGCACGCCTGGCCGCCGAGCGCGGGATGACGCTGATCCCGCCCTACGACCACGCCGACGTGATGGCCGGGCAGGGCACGGCGGCGGCCGAGCTGCTGCAGGAGACCGGCCCGCTGGACCGCCTGCTGGTCTGCGTGGGCGGCGGCGGGCTGATCAGCGGCTGCGCCGTGGCGGCGCACGCCGCCAGCCCGGGCATCGTCGTCACCGGCGTCGAGCCCGAGGCCGGCGACGACACGCGCCAGAGCCTGGCCAAGGGTGAGATCGTGCACATCGACACGCCCAAGACCATTGCCGACGGTGCCCAGACCCAGCACAGCGGCCGGCTCACCTTCCCGGTGATCCAGCGCCTGGTGCGCGAGGTGGTCACCGTGACCGACGCGCAGCTGGTGGCCACCATGCGCTTCTTTGCCGAGCGCATGAAGATCGTCGTCGAGCCCACCGGTTGCCTGGCCGCGGCGGCGGCGCTGCAGGGTGTGCTGGACCTGCGCGGCCAGCGCGTCGGCGTGATCGTCAGCGGCGGCAACGTCGACCTGGTGCGCTACGCGACGCTCTTGTCCGGGGGCGTCGAGGTCTCCTGAAGCGTGGGCCGTGCCAGGTGCTGGGCACCGGTGACGCCCATCGACACGTAGATGCTGGTCAGCGCCTCGACGCCGATGTCGGCGGGGCTGACCCAGTCGGCAGGCACGTAGAGCAGGCCGCCGCCCACCGGCACCGGCGCCGTCGGCACCAGCACCGCCAGGCAGGGCCGGCCGCCCAGCGGCACCGGCTCGGGGCTGGCCAGCAGCGCCAGCGCCGCGGCGCGGCCGGCACCACGGTCGTCGCCGAAATGCACCCACACCGGGCTCATCGCCCGCACGCCCTGCGCATCGCGCTGCTTCAGCAGGCCGACCAGCTTGTTGGCCAGTTCGTAGACGGTGCGCACCACGGGGATGCGGCCCAGCACCGCGTCGACGGCGCGCGCCAGCCCGCGCTGCATGCCCAGCTGCACGCTGGCGCCCAGCAGCACCAGCGCCGCGAAGACGATCGCCAGGCCCAGCAGGTAGCCCAGCAGCCCGCTGCCGATGACGCCGAAGCCCAGCGCCTTGAGCACGTCGCCGACGGCGCTGTTGGGGCCGACCAGCCGTGCCAGCAGACGCAGCGTCCACCACAGGAAGGCCAGCGTGGCGGCCAGCGGCAGCGCCGCCAGCAGACCGGTGACGAACAGGCGAAGCAGGTGGCGTGAGGTGGCGTTCATCCGCGCGATTCTCGCCGCCGCCGCGCCGCCCGGGTCCGGCCTTGGGGTAAGGTGCGCGCCGGCCGCCCCACCCAACCCATCCAAGAGCCCGCCATGCCCGATCCCGCCAGCCCGCCTGCCACCCCCGATGCCGATGCCGCCAGGCGCCAGCGCGAGCATGTGCAGAAGCTGCTCGACCGCGCCCCGGCGCGCAGCAGCGGCCATGTGATGACCGCCGGCGGCCGCCTGGACTACGACGTGCATGCGGCGTTCATGCCGGTGGGCGGCAGCGGGATGGACGGCGCCGCCGCCGAGCCCGAGGCCGCGGTGCTGACCATCGCCTACCTGAAGCAGGACGACGGCAGCGCCGGCGAACCCCCGCGCCGCCCGCTGTGCTTCGCCTTCAACGGCGGCCCGGGCTCGTCGTCGATCTGGCTGCACTTCGGCGCGCTGGGGCCCAAGCGCATCGTCGTACCCGACGACGGCAGCATGCCCGCCGCACCCTACCTGCTCAGCGACAACCCGCACACCTGGCTGGAGCACTTCGACCTGGTGTTCATAGACCCGCCGCACACCGGCTGGTCCTGCACCGCCGGCGAGGCGGCGCGCAAGAAGATGCTGGGCGTGGACGGCGACATCGAGGCGCTGGCCGAGGTGATACGCGCCTGGATCACGCGGCACCGGCGCTGGTACTCGCCGCTGTACCTGGCCGGCGAGAGCTACGGCACCACGCGCGGCGCCGGCATCGCCGACAAGCTGTCGCAGATGAGCATCGCGCTGTCGGGCCTGGTGCTGGTGAGCTGCGCGATGGACCTGCAGAGCATCGTCTTCGCGCCGGCCAACGACCTGCCCTTCGCGCTGTTCCTGCCCGGCTTCGCCAACACCTCGCAGTACCACGGGCTGCTCAAGGGCGGACCCGCACGCAGCCCCGAGGCCGCCCGTGCCGCCGCCGAGGACTACGTGCAGGGCGACTACGCCGCCGTGCTGCAGGCCGGTGCGCGCCTCAGCGACGGCGCGCGCGCCAAGGCGGCGCGCCGCATCGCCGAGCTCACCGGGCTGCCGCGCGCGCTGGTGGAGGAGAAGAACCTGCGCATCAGCGACCAGACCTACTTCTTCGAGGCGCTGCGGCCGCGCGGCCAGATCGTCGGCCGGCTCGAGAGCCGCGCCACCGGCCCGATGGCCGCCAGCCGCACCCGCGACTGGGAGTTCGACCCCGGCATCGAGGCCATCGCCGCCCCCTACGCGATGGCCGCCCAGGGCTGTTACGCCGAGATCGGGCTCGACCTGCAGCAGCCCTACAAGGTGCTCAACATCGAGGTCAACCGCGGCTGGAACTGGCAGCGCGGGGAGAGCTCGCGCATGGGCTTCGCCAGCACCAGCCCCGACCTGGCGCGCGCGCTGCGCCGCAACCCGCAGCTGCGCGTGCTGGTGGCCAGCGGCCGCTACGACCTGGGCACGCCCTACAGCGCCAGCGACTGGTCGCTGGCGCGGCTGGACATCCCGGCCGAGCTGCGCAGGCGCGTGCAGCACCGCTACTACGATGCCGGCCACATGATGTACACGCGCCAGGCCGACCTGGCGCAGATGAAGGCCGATCTGGCGGCCTGGCTGGCGGGCTGACATCGCCGCAGGGCGGCAAGGAGCGACGCGCCGTGCACATCGGCATCCTCACGGGCGGTGGCGACTGCCCGGGCCTGAACGCGGTGATCCGTGCCGCGACGCTGGCGCTGCTGCAAGGGGGCGGCGCCCGCATCACCGGCATAGAGCGCGGCTTCCACGGGCTGCTGGCGCGGCGGTCGCGGCCACTGGGCGAGGCCGACGTCGCCGACATCCTGGCCCAGGGCGGCACCATCCTGGGGACGCACAACCGCTGCGACCCCTTCGACGACGCCGGCCGCGACCGCAGCGCCGAGGCGCTGGCCTGCGCGCGCGAGCTGGGCCTGGACGCGCTGCTGGCCATCGGCGGCGACGGCACGATGCACATCGCGCAGCGCTTCGACGCGCTGGGGCTGCCGGTGGTCGGCGTGGCCAAGACCATCGACAACGACCTGCTGCACACCGAGCGCAGCTTCGGCTACGACAGCGCCGTGGCGGTGGTCGCCGAGGCGCTGGACCGGCTGGCCACCACGGCGCGCAGCCATGGCCGGGTGATGATCGCCGAGACCATGGGCCGCCATGCCGGCTGGATCGCGCTGGCCGGCGGCCTGGCCGGCGGCGCCGACCTGATCCTGCTGCCCGAGCTGCCCTTCGACATCGACGCCGTACTGGCGCATTGCCGCCAGCGGCTGGCGCGCCAGGGCTGGGCGCTGCTGTGCATCGCCGAAGGCGCCCATGCCGCCGGCGAGGGCTTGAGCTGGCAGCAGCCCGCCGGCGACGGGGCGACCGGGGGTGACGCCTGGCACGCCGGCCGGCTGGGCGGCGTGGCCCAGTTGCTGCAGCACCGGCTGCAGCCGCAGCTGGGCGGCGCAGAGGTGCGCGCCACGCTGCTGGGCCATGTGCAGCGCGGCGGCACGCCCACCGCCTACGACCGCGTGCTGGCCACGCAGTTCGGCTGGCACGCGGCGCAGCTGCTGCGCCAGGGCCGCACCGGGCGCATGGTGACGCTGCAGGGCGAGCGCTGCGGCAGCGTCGAGCTGACGGCCGTGGCCCAGGGCTCGCGGCCGGTGCCGCTGGACCACCCGCTGCTGGAGACGGCGCGCTGCCTGGGCGTGGTGCTGGGCTGAGCGCCTGGACACCTGCGGCGCTCAGCCTTGCAGGCCGCGCCTCGCCGCAGGCTCGGCCCTTCGCCGGGCAGGGACAGTCCGCAGGGACTGTCCCTGTCCGGGCTCAGCCTTGCAGGCCGCGCCTCGCCGCAGGCTCGGCCCTTCGCCGGGCAGGGACAGTCCGCAGGGACTGTCCCTGTCCGGGCTCAGCCTTGCAGGCCGCGCCTCGCCGCAGGCTCGGCCCTTCGCCAGGCAGGGACAGTCCGCAGGGACTGTCCCTGTCCGGGCTCAGCCCTGCAGGCCGCGCCTCGCCGCAGGCTCGGCCCTTCGCCAGGCAGGGACAGTCCGCAGGGACTGTCCCTGTCCGGGCTCAGCCGCGCACGTCGGTGACCGGGTTGTCGCCGTAGTCGGCGCGGTCCAGCAGGGACAGCAGCTTGGCGGCGGCGGCGGCCGGGCTGTCGAGCTGGCCGCTCTCGTGGAAGGCAGCGAAGCGCGCCTGCTCGGGAAAGCGCGCCGGGTCGGCGCTGCGCAGCAACACCTGCATGTCGGTGTCGATGATGCCCGGCGCCACCGAGGCCACGCGCGCGCCGTTGCCGGCCTGCGCCTCCTCCAGCGCCAGCGCGCGCGCCAGGTGGTCCATGCCGGCCTTGGCGGCGCAGTACACGGCGCTGCCGGCCATGGCGCGCCGGCCCAGGCCCGAGGACACCAGCATCAGCTTGCGCGGGCAGCGCCAGCCCGCGGTGGCGCCCAGGAAGGCCGCCGACAGCAGCAGCGCCGCCTCCAGCCCCACGCGCAGCGCCGCGCCGGCCTCGGCCAGATCGGCCTGGGCCAGCGGGCCCGGCGTGTTGACCACGCCGGCGTTGTTGATCAGCGTGACGCTGGCCGGCTCGGCGCCGCCGTGATCCGCGGGCCAGGCCTGGAGCCAGGCGCGCAAGCGCCTGGCCACCGGCTGCGGCTCGGCCAGGTCGACGGGCCATTGCGCCAGCGCCGCGGCGCCGGCCGCCAGATCGGCGGGGCGGCGCGACAGGGTCAGCAGCGCATGGCCCTGGGCAAGGCGCTGCTGGGCCATGGCCAGGCCCAGGCCGCGCGAGGCGCCGGTGATGATCGTCAGGTGCGGGGCTTCGTTCATGCGGCATCGTAGCCGGCGCGCGTGCGGGGGGTGGCGGTGCGGATTGGTCGCCGAGCCCGCTCAGGGAATGCCCGCCTGACGCCGGGCCCGGCGCTCCCGACACTGGCGCTTGCCGTGGCGGCCCAGCGCCGTTCGGCCAGACCGTACGCGCTGACGCAGGCGCAGCGCCGTGCCGCGCCGAACCAGGAGACCGAACATGACCCCGACCCCGAGCCCCACCACCCTGCGCCGCCTGCTGGGCATGGCCGCCGCGCTGCTGCTGGCGGCGCCGGTGGCGGCGCAGACGGTGAAGGTGACGCCGCTGGGCGGCGTCGACGGCGAGCTGTGCCCGCTGGACCGCGCGCTGGTGTTCGAGGACCCCAACGGCACCCGCGTGCTGTTCGACCCGGGCCGCACCGTGGCCGGGGCCGAGGACCCGCGGCTGGGCAAGATCGACGTGGTGCTGGTCACCCACATGCACGGCGACCACATCGGCAACGCCCACATGAAGGCGCCCAACTCGGGCACCTGCAGCGCGCCCGACAGCTCGGTGTCGGCGCTGCCCAACACCAGTGCGGTGAACATCGCCGTGGCCAAGAAGGCCAAGATCGTCACCGGCAGCGAGATGCCGCCCTTCTTCGCCGCCAAGCTGGCCGCCGCGGGCGGCAGCGCCGCCGACTCGATGCTGGCGCGCTTCGGCGCCAGCGTGGCGGTGGGCGGCGTGCGCATCGCCACCGTGGCGGCGCTGCACAGCAACGGCGTCGACCCGGACTTCTTCGGCGGTGAGGTCGGCAAGGCGCTGAAGGCCGCCGGCCTGGCCGGCAGCGTGGGCCCGGCCACCGGCTACGTGCTCACCTTCAGCAACGGCCTGGTGGTGTACCTGTCGGGCGACACCGGCATCACCGCCGACCAGGACCTGGTGGTGCGCCAGCACTACAAGGCGCGGCTGGCGGTGATGAACATCGGCGACCTGTTCACCACCGGCCCGGCGGAGGCGGCCTACGTGGTCAACGAGCTGGTCAAGCCGGCGTCGGTGATCGCCAGCCACGTCAACGAGGTGGGCACGGTGGGCGGCAAGGTGCGGCCGGGCAGCAAGACCGAGCGCTTCATGCAGGCGGCCAAGGTGCCGGTGCACCTGCCCTTGTCGGGGCGCACGATGGAGTTCAACGCCGCGGGCGTCTGCACCGCCGGTTGCTGAACGCCGCGCTCAGGAAGACGCCGGGCCGCCCCAAGTCTTCTTGCGCCCCCTCGGGGGGCCGGGACGGGCAAGGCCCGGCCCTTGGGGGCCCTCAGATCGACGCCGGGCCGCCCCAAGTCTTCTTGCGCCCCCTCGGGGGGCCGGGACGGGCAAGGCCCGGCCCTTGGGGGCCTTCAGAACGGCGCCGGCGCCTGCAGCGCCAGCGGCCGGCCATCCCGCGGGTGCGGCAGCGCCAGCGACTGCGCGTGCAGCAGCAGCCGCGGCGCGGCCGGCGGCGGCGCGCCGTAGAGCGGGTCGCCGACGATGGCGTGGCCGATGGCGGCCAGGTGCACGCGCAGCTGGTGGCTGCGGCCGGTGACCGGCTGCAGGGCCACGCGCGTGCGCGGTTCGCCCCTGAACTCGTCGCGCGACAACACCTGCCAGCGCGTCAGCGACGGCTTGCCGGTGGCCGCGCAGACCATCTGCCGCGGCCGCCTGGGCCAATCGGCGGCCAGCGGCAGGTTGATCTCGCCCGCATCCTCACGCAGGTGACCGTGCACGATGGCCACGTAGCGCTTGTCCACGCGCCGCCTGGCGAAGGCCTCGGACAGGCGCCGCTGCGCCGGTGCGCCACGCGCCAGCAGCAGCAGGCCCGAGGTGGCCATGTCCAGCCGGTGCACGACTCGCGCGTCGGGGTACACGCGTTGCACGCGGCCCAGCGCATGGTCGGCGCCGGCCTCGCCGCGGCCCGGCACGGCCAGCAACCCGGCCGGCTTGTCCAGCGCCAGCAGCCAGGGATCGGCATGCACCAGCGAAAAGGCCGGGGCGGGTGGCGACGGGGCAGGGCTTGGCGGCACGGCGCCAGCATAGGCAGGGCGCGGGCCACAGCCGTCGCGCAGCGTCGCCATCGCGCCACGCTCGCGGCCGCCGCGGCTTGACGTGGCCAGCGACGGGAGCGCACAGTGCGCCCCCACGCCGCGTGGCCGCCCGCCTGCCGCGCACCTCGCCAACCACCGCGAAGGAGACCGACATGGATGACCTTGTTCAAGCCCCCCATGCCGTTCTGTCGACCGCGGTGGCATCCCGCGGCAGCTGAAGGCCGGTCCGCGCCGGACCCATCCGGCGAGCCAGGATTCCGCCACCCGGGCGCTCCGCCCGGCCCATCGATGTGCTGACGCGCGCTGAGCGCGTCGCCGCCGCGTCCGCACGCGGTCCGACAGAGCCCGACCCAGCCCTTGCCACATGGCCGCTGAGCCATGGCGACGGGTTCCGCCCTGTCCGACCCTCTGCGAGACACGACCTTGATCGACATCCCCAGCTACGAGCGGCTGCGCCGCATCGGCCTGCGCCCGGCCATCCTGCAAGGCCTGGCCAGCCTCATCCCGAACCCGAACGAGGAGGATCCAGCGCCCGCGCTGATGCGCGTCACCGAGCTGCAGCGCGAGACGCTGCAACTGCACGACGGCGAGGCGCTGCACGGCGCCCGCGTGTTGCCCGCGCTGCGGCGCGCATTGGCCGGCCACGACGCCGACGGCCCGGGCGCCGACGCGCTGGCCGTGGGCGACTGGGTGCTGGCGCGCCGCGACGCCCAGGGCGGCTGGTGGGTGCATGCGCGGCTGCCACCCCTCACCCAGCTGGCGCGCCGCCTGCACGACGGCCGCGACCGGCTGCAGCGCGTGGTCATCGTCGCCAACTGCGACACCGCGCTGCTGGTGATGGGCCTGGACGCCGACTGCTCGCTGCGCCGGCTGGAGCGCTTCGTCGCGCTGGCCACGATGGCCGGCGTCGAACCGGTGGTGGTGCTGACCAAGGCCGACCTGGCGCCCGACGCCGAACGGCGCATCGCCGCCCTGCGCGCCGGGCTGCCGGCGGGCCTGCCGCTGCTGGCCGTGGATGCCCGCAGCGGCGACGCGGCGCAGGCGCTGGCCCCCTGGCTGCTGCCCGGCCACACGCTGGTGCTGCTGGGCAGCAGCGGCGCCGGCAAGAGCACCCTGACCAACACGCTGTGCGGCGTGGACCAGGTGACGCAGGCCACGCGCACGCGCGACGGCCGCGGCCAGCACACCACCACAGCGCGTTCGCTGCACCTGGCGCCGGGCGGCGCCTGCGTGATCGACACGCCGGGCCTGCGCACGCTGCGCCTGGACGGCGATGCCGAGCGCCTCGATGCGGCGTTTGGCGACGTGGCCGCGCTGGCGGCGCGCTGCCGTTTCCGCGACTGCCGGCACGACGGTGAACCGGGCTGCGCCGTGCAGGGCCAGGTCGATGCGGCGCGGCTGCACAACTGGCACAAGCTGCAGCGCGAGGCGGCGCGCGACACGATGAGCGTGCTCGAGCGCCAGCGCCTGGTGGCGCAGTGGAAGGTGCGCGGCCGGGCCGGCAAGCGCCGGGCGCTGGCCAAGCGGCGCGGTGACGAGGGCTAGGAGGCCTCGCGGCGGAAGCCGCTCGGCCTCCTAGCCTGCGGCCGAACATTTGGCTCCCCCTAGCCCCCTCCGCGAGGGGGCTCCGGCCAGGAGGCCGCACGGCCTCCTGGCGTTCGGCCTTTCATGCGACTCCCCCGAGCCCCCTCCGCGAGGGGGTTCCAGTTCGTTCGACGACATCCTCCGGCCTCCTTCCGGGAAGGAGGCTCCAGTCAGTTCGTCGAAGGGTGCGGTGGCATCACCGGGTGGGGTTCGTCGGACGCACGGCCGCTGCACTCGTCAGGGGCACTGCGTCGGGTCCCACCCCGGGGCGCGGCGGCTCCTGCACCAGCGCGTCGCGCTGCCACAGCGCGGGGAAGGCGCGCACCCAGGCCACGGCGATCAGCACGGTGCCCACGCCGCCCAGCAGCACCGAGCCCACCGGGCCCATCAGCGCCGCGGTGGCGCCAGACTCGAACTCCCCGAGCTGGTTGCTGGCGCCGATGAACACCGAGTTGATGGCGCTGACGCGGCCGCGCATCGCGTCGGGCGTCTCCAGCTGAACCAGGGTCTGGCGCACCACCACGCTGATCATGTCGGCGGCGCCGGTGACGGCCAGCGCCGCCATCGACAGCGCGAAGCTCGTCGACAGCCCGAACACCGCCGTGGCCAGGCCGAACACCGCCACCGCCGCCAGCAGCGTGCGGCCGGCGCGTCGGCGCAGCGGGAAGCGGGTGAGCCAGATCGACATCGCCAGCGCGCCCACCGCCGGCGCCCCGCGCAGCAGCCCCAGGCCCCAGGGGCCCACGTGCAGGATGTCCTTGGCGAACATCGGCAGCAGCGCCGTGGCGCCGCCCAGCAGCACGGCGAACAGGTCCAGCGAGACGGCGCCCAGCACCACCTTGTGGCCCCAGATGAAGCGCGCGCCGGCCAGCAGGCTGTCCCAGCTGGGGGGCTCGGTGCTGGCCGGCGCATGGTCGTAGCGCACCCGCAGCACCAGCACCGAGCCGAGCACGAACAGCGCCACGCAGCTGCCGTAGGTGGCCGACGCGCCCAGCGCATAGATCAGCCCGCCCAGCGCCGGGCCGGCGATGATCGCGCCCTGCAGGCCGGCCGAGCTGAAGGCCAGCGCGCGCGACAGCAGCGCGCGCGGCACCAGCAGCGGCGTCAGCGCCTGCTGGGCCGGCATCTGGAAGGCGCGCACCGCGCCCAGCGCCACCGACACCGCCAGCAGCCAGCCACGCGAGGCGAAGCCGCCCCAGGCCGCGGCCAGGAGCAATGCCGCCACGGCGGCCTGTGCCGCCAGGCAGGCGGCGACGATGCGACCGCGGTGGTGGCGGTCGATCAGGTGGCCGGCCGGCAGCACCAGCGCCAGCGCCGGGGCGAACTGCAGCAGCCCGACCAGGCCCAGGTCCCAGGCCGAGCCGGTCAGGTCGTACATCTGCCAGCCCACCGCCACCATCAGCATCTGCGCCGCGGCGGTGCCGGCCAGCCGCGCCCACCACAGGCGCACGAAGCCGCGGTGGGCGAACAGCGCCCGCGTGTCGTCGCGCATCGGCGCGGCGGGCGGTGCTCAGCGTGCCGGCGCGCTGCCGCGCCGGCGCAGCTCGGCCTGCAGCCGGTCGGGGTAGTCGGTGATGATGCCGTCCACACCCCAGCCCAGCAGCACGCCCATGCGCGCCGGGTCGTTCACCGTCCAGGGGATGACCTTCAGGCCCAGCTCGCGCGCGCGGCGCAGCTGCGTCTCGTCGAGCTGGCCATGGAAGGGCGACCACACCGGCGCGCCCAGCGCCTTGACCAGGTCGGGCACCGAGTCGCCGTGGTCGGCCAGGCGCAGGCCGGCCGTCCAGCGCGGGTCGGACAGGTTGTCGATGGCGTTCAGCCGCGCGGTCAGCGCCGCGATCGCCACGTCGGGCGCCTGCCGCTGCACCTCGCGCAGCGTGCGCCAGTCGAAGCTCTGCACGATGACGCGCGGCCGCAGGCGATGGCGGTCGACGACCTCGAGCAGCAGGCGCACGAACTCGGCCGGCTCGGGCGTCAGCGCCGGCTCCAGCGGGCTGAGCTTGGTCTCGAGGTTGAAGCGCACCTGCGTGTCGCCGGCCTCGCGCAGCATCGTGAACAAGGCATCCAGCGTGGGGATGCGCTCGCCGTCGGCGGGCTGCTGCCCGGGGTAGGTCTGGCCGTAGCGCGTGGACGGGTCCAGGCGGCCGACGTCGTAGGCCTGCAGCTGCGCCAGCGTCAGCTCGCGCAGCGCCGGCAAGGGGGCGGCGACCCAGCGGCCCTGGGCGTCGCGCGTGGTGGCCGGGTTCAGGCGCAGGTCGTGGTGGATCACCACGGCGCCATCCCGCGTCACCACCAGGTCCAGCTCCAGCGTGGTGGCGCCCTGGGCCAGCGCCGTGCGGAAGCCGGCCAGCGTGTTCTCGGGCGCCAGCCCGCGCGCGCCGCGGTGGCCCTGCAGGTCGAAGGCGTGGGCGGCGTCAACCGCCAGCAGGAAGGCCAGGGCCCCTATCCAGTGTCGCAGCATGTGATTGTTCTCCTCGGGCTGATATTCTCGTCCGGAGATGGCCCTCCCGCCCGCCTCGCCCCCCGCTCCGCGCCCCGACGCGCCCAGCGCCTTGCCCCCCGGCACCCTGCTGCACGGGCAGTTCGAGGTGCGCAGCGTGCTGGGCGTGGGCGGCTTCGGCATCGTCTACCTGGCCTTCGACCGCGCGCTGGAGCGCGAGGTGGCGGTGAAGGAGTACATGCCGGCGGCACTGGCCGGGCGCACGGCCACGCTGCATGTCTCGCTGCGCTCGAGCTCGGACGCCGAGACCTTCGCGCTGGGGCTGAAGAGCTTCGTCAACGAGGCACGGCTGCTGGCGCGCTTCGACCACCCGGCGCTGCTGAAGGTCTACCAGTTCTGGGAAGACCATGGCACGGCCTACATGGCGATGCCCCTGCTGCCCGGGCGAACGCTGAAGGACCAGCGCAGCGACACCGGGCAGCCGCCCGACGAGGCCTGGCTGCGCGCCACCCTTGAACCGCTGCTGGGGGCGCTGGAGTGCCTGCATGGCGAGGGCGTCTACCACCGCGACATCTCGCCCGACAACGTGCAGCTGATGCCCGACGGGCGCCCGGTGCTGATGGATTTCGGCGCCGCACGCCGCGTCATCGTCGACCGCAGCCAGACCTTGACGGCGATCCTGAAGCCGGCCTATGCCCCCATCGAGCAGTACGCCGAGGCCGGCTCGGTGCGCCAGGGGCCCTGGACCGACCTCTATGGCCTGGGCGCCACGCTGCACTACCTGCTGCTGGGGCGGCCACCGCCGCCGGCCACGGCGCGCACCCTGCACGACGACATGCCGCCACTGGCCGAGCAGGGGGTGCAGGGTTTCGGCGAGCCCTTGCTGCGCATCATCGACTGGATGCTGATGCCCCGGCCCAGCGACCGGCCGCAGAGCGTGGCGCAGCTGCGCGAGGCCCTGGCCGGGCAGCGGCTGCCGCCGCGACGCCAGGTGGCCGCGGCGCCGCCTGCCGCGGCGGCCTGGGAGCGCACGGTGCTGATGCCGGGCGCAGGGCAGCCGCCGGCGGGCGAGCCACCGCCGCCCGGCGGCACTTCGGCCGCCAGCCCCGCGCCGGCGCATCCGGACCTCGCGCCGGCGCCGCCGCCACCGGCTTCGTCGCCCCTGCCCGAGCCACGCCGCGGCGGGCTGCGTGCCGGGCCCGTCGTCGCCGGCGTGGTGGTGCTGATCGCGGCCGCGGCACTGGCCGCGCTGTGGCGGGCGCAGCGGCCGTCGGCCGACGGGGCGTCCGCGGTGCAGGCGTCCGCGTCGGCCGCCTCCTCGGTGGCGGCCGCGGCCAGTCAGCTGCCCGGCATGGCCGCCGCCCTGCCACCCGCGGCGGCGTCGGCGGTGCCCGAGTCGCGCATCGCCCAGGTGGTGCTGCCGGGCGCACAGGTGCCGCCGCCTGGGGCGGTGCGCCCGGCGCCGCCGGTCACGCCATCGCCAGCGCGCGAAGCCGGTGGCCCGCTTCGCCCGGATGCCGCCGGGGGCCAGCGCCCGGTGCCTGGGCCCACCCAGGGTGCCGGAGCCGGCGCGACGACGGCCCCGGCGAGCTTGCCGGCACCCGCGGCCGCCGGCGAGCGCCCGCCATCCACGGCCACGCTGCCCGCGGCGCCGCCGCGCAGCCAGTCGCTGCAGGCCCCGGTGGCCCGGGAGCCGGCCACGACCCAGGCCGCGCCCGCGGCGCCCGCCACACAGCCCGCGGGCCCGGACGCCGGCAGGAACCCGCCCGCCCGCGCCACCGCCGCCGCGCCGGGCACCGCGCCCACGGAGCGCAGGGGCCCCGAGTCGACCTGCGCCGGCCGCAACATGCTCAGCCACTTTGTCTGCATGGAGCGCGAGTGCCTGCGCAGCGAGAACCGCGATCACCCGGACTGCAAGGCCTGGCATCGGGCGGCGCGCACCGGCCAACCCTAGGCCAGCCGCCAGGCGCTGCTGGCCTGTCGCCCGCGCGACAAGCGCACAGCGGGAAAGGGCCGATGACAGCCCGGCCGCTGGCGCGGTACACCGTCGCTTCGACTGGCACGGGCGCCGCCGGCGCCCTGGGGAGCATCACTTGTCCGAGGAGACCCGAGACAGCGGCCGCTACTGGCCGCCGCGCCTGCCGCGCGAGCTGGCGGTGCCCGAGACCACGCTGTGGTTCAACCTCGAGGTCAGCGCGCGCCGCTGGCCCGGCAAGCCGGCCTACCTGTTCTTCGGCCAGGCGCTGAGCTTTGCCCAGCTGCACCGGCAGGCCGAGGCCCTGGCCGGCTGGCTGCAGGCGCAGGGCGTGCGGCGCGGCGACCGCGTGCTGGTCTACCTGCAGAACTGCCCGCAGTTCGTCGTCGCCTTCTACGCCGTGCAGCGCTGCGACGCGGTGGTGGTGCCGGTGAACCCGATGAACCGCGCCGACGAGTTCGGCCACTACATCACCGACGCCGGCGCGCGGGTGGCGATCTGCAGCGTCGATGGCGTGGCCGTGGTGGCGCAGGCCGACGCCGCACTGCCGCCCGAGCAGCAGCTGCAGCACATCGTCGTGACGCGCCTGGCCGAGGCGATGCCCGCCGAGGTGCACCCCGACGAACGCCCCAACGACGCCATCTGGGCCTGGCTGCACGCCGAGGCGCCCTTGCCGGCCAAGGCCACGCGCTGGGCCGATGCGCTGGCCGCCGGCCTGCTGCCCGGGCCCATGCAGGCCCAGCCCGACGACCTGGCGCTGCTGCCCTACACCTCGGGCACCACCGGCCTGCCCAAGGGCTGCATGCACACCCACCGCACGCTGATGCCCAACGCCGTGGGCGGCCTGCAATGGGTGCCCGGCGGGCCCGAGACCGTGGCCCTGGGCGTGGTGCCGATGTTCCACATCACCGGCATGCTCTACACCGTGCTGGGCTCGGTCTATGCCGGCGCCACCGTGGTGCTGATGCCGCGCTGGGACCGCGAGCTGGCCGGGCGCTTGTTCGCCCGCCACCGCGTCAGCCACTGGACCTGCATCCCGACCATGGTCATCGACCTCTTCGGCAGCCCCAATTACCGCCACTTCGACCTGCGCAGCCTGCGCGCCATCACCGGCGGCGGCGCGGCCATGCCGCAGGCCGTCGCCGAGCGGCTGAAGCAGGAGTTCGGGCTGAGCTTCATCGAGGGCTATGGCCTCACCGAGACCGCGGCGCCCAGCCACAGCAACCCCTGGGAGCGGCCCAAGCAGCAGTGCCTGGGCATCCCCATCTTCGGCACCGACAGCCGCGTCGTCGACCCCGAGACGCTGCGCGAACTGCCCGACGGCGAGAGCGGCGAGATCGTCACCCGCGGGCCCATGGTCTTCAAGGGCTACTGGCGCCACCCCGAGGCCACCGCCAAGGCCTTCATCGAACTTGACGGCCAGACCTTCTTCCGCACCGGCGACATCGGCTACCGCGACGCCGAGGGCTATTTCTTCATGACCGACCGCCTGAAGCGCATGATCAACGCCAGCGGCTTCAAGGTCTGGCCCAGCGAGGTGGAGATGCTGCTGTTCAAGTGCCCGCTGGTGCAGGAGGCCTGCGTGATCGCCGCCCATGACGCCTACCGCGGCGAGACCGTCAAGGCGCTGGTGGTGCTGCGCGCCGAGGCGCGTGGCAAGGCCAGCGAGCAGGACCTGATCGACTGGGCGCGCGAGCACATGGCCGTGTACAAGGTGCCGCGCCAGGTGCGCTTCGTCGACGCGCTGCCCAAGAGCGGCTCGGGCAAGGTGATGTGGCGCCTGCTGCAGGAGCAGGAGAACGCGGCGGCGGGTTGAGCCGCCGCCGCATTCCACGGTCCACGGCGATGGCTTCGGCCTTGGGCGGGCAAACGGCCGATCTGCTGGTGGTCGGCGGCGCGGCCGTGGGCAGCGCGGTGGCGCTGTTCTGCGCCCAGGACCCGGCCTTCCAGGGGCGCATCGTGGTGCTCGAGGCCGACCCCCTGTACCGGCGCTGCGCCACGACGCGCTCGGCGGCGTCGATTCGCCACCAGTTCTCGACGCCCGAGAGCATCCGCCTGTCGCTGTTCGGCACGCAGTTCCTGCGCGACGCGCCGCACGCGCTGGCGGTGGACGGCGAACCGGCGGCGCTGCGCCTGCACGAGGGCGGCTACCTGTTCCTGGCCACGCCCGCCGGACGCGAGACCCTGGCCCAGAACCATGCGCTGGCCTGCGCCGAAGGGGCCGACCTGGCCTGGCTGGACGCCGGCGCGCTGGCGCAGCGCTTCCCCTGGCTGGCCACCGACGACCTGGCCGCCGGCACGCTGGGCCTGTCGGGCGAGGGGTGGTTCGACGGCCACGAGCTGCTGGCGGCGCTGCGGCGCAAGGCGCGGGCGCTGGGCGTGGTCTACCGCGAGGGCCGTGCGGTGGCGCTGCGGCGCGAGGGGCGGCGCGTCAGCGGCGTGACGCTGGCCGACGGCAGCATCCTGGCTGCAGGCACCGTCGTCAACGCCGCCGGCACCGGGGCCGCCGCGCTGGCGGCCACTGCGGGCATCGCGCTGCCGGTGCGGGCGCGCAAGCGCGAGGTGTTCCGCTTCAGCAGCCCGGCGCCGCTGCCGGGCTGTCCGCTGGTGATCGATCCCAGCGGGCTGTACTTCCGGCCCGAGGGCGAGGGCTACATCGCCGGCATCGCGCCGCCCGACCACGACGACCCCGACCAGGACCCCGAGCGGGGCGACCTGGAGCCCGACCTGCGCCGCTTCGACGAACACCTGTGGCCATTGCTGGCGCGGCGTGTGCCCGGCTTCGAGGCGTTGCGGCCGCAGGGTGGCTGGGCCGGCCACTACGACCTGAACCTGTTCGACGCCAACGCCGTGATCGGCGCGCACCCCGACCTGGACGGGCTGCTGTTCGCCAACGGCTTCAGCGGCCATGGGCTGCAGCATGCACCGGGCATAGGCCGCGCGGTGGCCGAGCTGGCCGTGCATGGCGGCTTCCGCACGCTGGATCTGTCGGCGCTGGGCTGGCAGCGCGTGCTGCAGGGCCGGCCGCTGCGCGAGCGCAACGTGGTGTGAGGCGCCTGCGCTGCCTCAGTGCGCGTGAACCCCTGCCCGGCGCAGTTCGTCGCGCGCCTGGCGCACCACGCTGAAGGCCGCCGACAGCGCCAGCGTGGCCATCACGGCGGCCACCAGCAGGTCGGGCCAGACCTGGCCGGTGCCGAACACCCCGAGTGCCGCCGCCAGCACGGCCAGGTTGCCGATGGCGTCGTTGCGCGTGCACAGCCACACCGAGCGCATGTTGGCGTCGCCTTCGCGCCAGGCGTAGAGCAGCAGTGCCACGCCCAAGTTGGCCACCAACGCCAGTGCGCCGACCAGGCCCATGGTGGCGGCATCGGGCGGCGTGCCCTGCGACCAGCCCCAGGCAGCGCGGACCAGCACGAACAGTCCGAACAGGCCCATGCTCCAGCCCTTGAGCAGCGCGGCGCGGGCGCGCGCCGAAGCGCCCATCGCCAGCACGAACAGCGACACGCCGTAGTTGGCGGCGTCGCCGGCGAAGTCGAGCGCATCGGCCAGCAGCGCCGCCGAGCCCGCCGCCAGGCCGGCGTAGACCTCGACGCCGAACATCGCGGCGTTGACGAGCAGCGCCACCCACAGCACGCGGCGGTAGCGGGGGGCGGCGGCGGCAGTGGAGGCCGCGCAGCCGTGGTCGTGGCAGGCGTGGCTCATGTTGCGCGGCTCCAGGCAGGGTGGGTGGTGCCCCCATTCCACGCCCTGGAGCGGCTCCAGAGTCAAGCGGCCGTTCAGCTGGGCGGGTTCAGCGCGGGGGCTGCCGCATGCGGGCCGGCGCGCCCGAGGACTCGATCACGTTGGTCTGGCCGGCCGCGTGGCGGCGCGGCTCGAGCCACCGGTGGATGGCCAGACCCAGAGCGGCGCCGACCAACTCGGCGACGACAAACGCGGGCGCACTGGCCGGCGCGATGCCGGCGAAGCTGTCGCTGAAGACGCGGCCCAGCACCGCGGCCGGGTTGGCGAACGAGGTCGACGCGGTGAACCAGTAGGCGGCGCCGATGTAGCTGGCGACCATCACCGCGGCGCGGCCCGCCGGCGCGCGCAGGATCACCAGCAGCAGGCCGGCGGTGGCCACGGCTTCGGCGATCCACTGCCCGGTGCCGCTGCGCAGCTTGGCCGAGACCTGCAGCAGCGGCAGCTCGAACATGGCATGCGCCAGCCAGGCGCCGGCGACCGCGCCGACGAGTTGCGCAGCGACGTAAGGCGGCAGCTGCCGCCAAGGGAGCTGGCCACGCCAGGCCATCACCGCGCTGACGGCCGGGTTGAAGTGCGCGCCGCTGACCGGCCCGAAGACCTCGATCAGGATGTACAGCGCGCCCACCGTGGCCAGCGCATTGGCCAGCAGCGCCTGGCCGGCGTTGCCGCCGGAGAGGCGCTCGGCCATGATGCCCGAGCCAATCACGGCGCACAGCAGCAGCGCCGTGCCCAGCGCCTCGGCGCTGTACTGGCGGGTAGCCTGCATGTTCAGCTGCGCCCGATCTCGGCCAGCGCGCGCTGCAACTCGGCGCGGCCCAGGGTGTCCAGCGGCAGTTGCAGCAGCTGCAGCATGCGGTAGCCCAGGGCCTGGCGCGTCAGCTCGAAGGCGCGTCGCTTGCCCTCGTCGCCGCCTTCGGCGTTGGACGGGTCGGGGTAGCCCCAGTGCACCTTCAGCGGCTGCGCCGCGCTGCCGGTGAAGAAGACCGGGCAGGTCTCCGCGGCGGCGCTGTCGCAGACGGTGATCACGATGGACAGCGGTGGCGCGTCGTCGCCGCCGAAGACGTCCCAGCTCTTGCTGTGGAAGCGGGCGGTGTCGATGCCGGCGTTGCGCAGCGCCTCCAGCGCAAAGGGGTTGACGCGGCCGCTGGGCATGCTGCCTGCGCTGTGCGCCTGTACCGGCTTGCGCAAGCGGTCGGCCCAGTGCTGCAGCATGCCCTCGGCAAGCACGCTGCGCGCCGAGTTGTGGGTGCAGAGGATGAGGACGTGCGTGTGCATGGTGCGGGCAATGGGCGCCGGGGTGCTGGCCCCGGGGCGCCTGGTGCGTCAGGCCTTGTTAGCCGCAGGTGGCAGCGGGCCTGGCGGCGGCGGAGCCCGGCTGACTGGCCGGGGTGCAGCAGACGGCTTCGCCGACGGCCGCCGGCTGGCTGAACACCGGGATGTCCGCCAGGGTGTGGAAGTGCTCCCAGCCGATGCCCTGCGGGTCGGTGACCCAGTGCTTGTCGCTGCGCGCGTAGCAGCAGGTGGTGGCGCCGTCGTCGTGCAGCGCCAGTTCGGCGGCCTCGGCACGCCGCTTCATCGCACTCAGCTCGTCGGCCTCGTCGACCTGGAAGCCGAGGTGGTCGACGCCGGGCTTGGTGCCGCGCGTCGAGATGGCGAAGTTGACGCGGGGGTCGTCGAGCATCCACTTGGCGTAGTCGGCCTCGAGCCGGGTCGGCTCGGCGGCGAACAGGCGGCTGTAGAAGCCGACGCTCTGCGCGAGGTCGGTGACATGCACGTGGACGTGGAAGCGTTTCATGGGTTCTCCGTTGTCAGCAGGCGCAGCCGGCGGCGGAGGGAACGGCGCAGTCCTCCCCCTGGCAGCAGTTGGCGGTGAGATAGGCGAGCAGGCCGTTCATCTGCTCGAAGGCGGCGCGGTAGATCAGGTTGCGACCCTGCCGTTCCTGCGTCAGCAGGCCGGCGTTGAGCAGCTCCTTCAGGTGAAAGGACAAGGTTGCCGGCGGCAGCCCGGCCCCGTCGGCCATCACGCCCGGCGTCAATCCCTGCGGGCCGGCCACCACCAGGGCGCGAAACAGCTGCAGGCGGTTGGGGTGGGCCAGGGCTGCCAGGGCACGGACGACTTCTTGCTCTTCCATGCTTCCAGTATCGTCGAAATAAAAACCCGGTGCAAGCGAAGGTCATGAGCGGCGGGCCAGACGCGCCAGCCGCGCCGCTGTAAGCCAGCGGCGGCGCGCGGGCTCAGCGGGGCAGCGGCTCGCGGGCGAACCAGCCCAGGTCGTTCAGGCGCAGGCCGGCGCGGGAGCGAGGCAGGTACTGGTCGAAGAACAGCCGGGCCACCAGCTCGGAGCGGCTGTTGACGGACAACTTCGCATAAACCTTCTTCAGGTGATCCTCGACCGTGTGGCGCGAGACGAACAGCAGCCGCGCAATCTCGGGGTTGGAACAGCCGGCGGCCACCAGGCGCGCCACACCGGCCTCGCGCGGCGTGAGGTCGTAGACGCCGCACAGCAGCTGGGCCACTTCGTGCGGGCGACTGGGCTGCAGGATCAGCGACACCGGTCCAGCGGCGCCCTGCAGCGGCTCGGCATGCGCCGTCAGCCAGCGTCCGGCGCGCGTGCGCATGCGTGCCAGCGCCCGGCCCTGCTGGCGCGCGCGCAGGGCCAGCGAGTACAACGCATACGGCAGCTGCTGGGTGCTGCCGTCGTCGATCTGCCCGAGCCAGAAGGCTGCCCCGGCGCTGGCCTGGCGCACTTCCAGCTGCGGATCACCATCCAGCACCAGCAGCGCCGGGCCGCTGTCATGCCCGTCCCGGGCCTCGATCTCGCCCAGCAGCAGCACGCGGCGCAATGCACAGGTGACCATCTCGCCCAGCCTCTGCACCAGTTCCACCTCTTGCGGGCTGAAGTCGGGCTGGCCGTCGGCGCGCAGCAGCACCAGTGCCGCCCAGGCGCCATGGGCGTCGCGGAACACGGCGCGCAGTTCATGGGCCAGGCCGTCGGGGGCCAGCACCTCGCGAAAACGCGCGCTGCGCGCCGGATCGCCGCCGGTGGCGCTGGCCAGCGTGGCCACCGGCCGCGCGGCCCGGGCCAGCTCGGCCAGTGCATTCACGTCGCCGTCACGGAACTCGAGTTCGAGCATGCGTGCCGAGTAGGGCGCGCTGACGCCATGTTCGTGCACGCCCCCGGTGGGCAGGCTGGTGGCCGGGTCCAGCGTCAGCGCGCACCAGCGCTGGGCCGGCACGTCGGGCTGCAGCGCCGCATGCAGGCCTTGCAGCATGGCGCTGGGTGTTTGGGCACGCCGGCAGGCCTCGCCTACCCGCCGCAGCGTTCGGGCGCTCCGGTCCATGGCGGGCATTCTAGGAAGCGCGCCCGGGGCCTCAGAACACCGGAATTCCGGGATGGGCGGCGGCTGGGCCGTTTCCAGAATGCGGGCCATGAACACCCCCACACTCACACCCCCGGCCCGCCTGCTCGGCGAGGTCCTGCGCCCCGGCGACGCCGGCTACGACGCCGCGCGTGCCATCTGGAACGGCGCCATCGACCGCCACCCGGCGGTGATTGCGCGGTGCCGCAACAGCATGGAGGTCGCGGCCGCCGTGCGCTTTGCCGCCGCCAACGACCTGCTGCTGGCGGTGCGGGGTGGCGGCCACAGCATTCCCGGCTGGTCGGTCTGCGAAGGCGGGTTGATGATCGACCTGTCGCCGATGAAGGCCATCCACGTCGACCCCGTGGCGCGTACCGCCAGCGCCGAGCCGGGCGTGCTGCTGCGCGAGTACGACGCCGCCACGCAGGCCCACGGCCTGGCCTCCCCGGGCGGCGAGGTCTCGCACACCGGCATTGCCGGGCTGACGTTGGGCGGCGGCATCGGCTGGCTGTCGCGCCAGCATGGGCTGGCCTGCGACAACCTGGTCGAGGCCGAGGTGGTGCTGGCCGATGGCCGCATCGTCACCGCCAGCGCGCACAGCCATCCCGACCTGTTCTGGGGCTTGCGCGGTGGCGGCGGCAATTTCGGCGTCGTGACGCGATTCGTCTTCCGCCTGCACCAGGTGGCGCCGATGATGGCCGGCTTCGTGATGCACCCGGGCGCGGAAGCCGGCGCGCTGCTGCGCCACTACCAGGCGCTGGCAGCGACGGCCCCACGGGCGTTGTCGCTGGCGGCGGCTCTGCTGCATGCGCCGCCGGCGCCGTTCGTTCCGCTCGCGCTGCAGGGGCAGCTGGTGGCCACCATCGCGGCTTGTTATGTCGGCCCGGTGGCCGAGGGCGAGGCTGCGGTGCGCGCGGTCCGCGGCTTCGGCCGGCCCGTGGTCGACACCTTTGCCGTCCAGCCCTACACGGCGATCCAGCGCTGGTTCGACGAGGGCGTGCCGCATGGTCTGCACTACCACTGCCGCTCGGAGTGGCTGCGGCCGCTGGACGGGCAGTCGGTGGACGCGCTGGTGCAGGCGGCGCGCTCGGCCAGCTCGCCGATGTCGCAACTGCTGCTGCGCCACATGGGCGGGGCCACGGCGGACCTCGACCCCGAGGCGACGGCGTTCCGCTTCCGGCATGCCGAGCACATCCTGACGCTGGCGGCGGTGTGGCAGCCCGGTGACGACCGGGCCGGCACGCACCGCCGCTGGTGCCGCGACGCCTGGGCGTCGCTGCGCGGCGCCTCGGCGGGCGGGGCCTACGTCAACCAGCTGCACGACGAGGGCCAGGAGCGCACGCGCGAGGCCTATGGCGAGGTCACCTGGGCGCGGCTGGTGACGCTGAAGCGCCGCTACGACCCGGGCAACCTGTTCCGCATGAACCAGAACATCCAACCCGACTGACGGGTTCCCGGCCCGCCTGGCCGCCCCGCGGCCGCCAGGCGAGCGGGTGCAGGTGAAATGCAGAAGGCCCCAGCACCTTGCGGTGCTGGGGCCTCGGCTTTCTTGGCTCCCCGACCTGGGCTCGAACCAGGGACCTACGGATTAACAGACCAAATCGGCTCTCCGCGCGGCTCCAATGTACTCCACGCGCACAGCGATGGAAAGTGGAAAACCAGCGGTCGAATCAGGGACGCGGAAGGGGCGCCATCGCTCTGGCGATGAGGGCGAAGGCATCCGTCGTCGTGTGCGGCGCAATGGCTGCAGCTGCTTGGACTACGGCCGGCCGCCTGCCCGGCGGCGTAAGCCGCACCAGCTGGCCGCGATCGAGCAGGCGACAGCCGGTACGCCACGCCGCAGCGCGGCCGACCATGGCGCGCGCGCCAATCTCGCGCAGCGTGCCAGGTGTGGCCGCTGCGGCAAGCATCGCAAGGGCGATGTCACCCACCGGGCGACCACCGTGGCCAGGCATGCGCCTGGCAGCGGCTACAGGTTTCGGGCCATGGCCTGCTGCACGCCCCGGCCGGCCTCGGCGCGCAGCTGGCCGACGGTGCGGCGGTCGACCGGGCCGCTCAGGTGGAAGTGCTGCTGCACCGTCATGCCGCCTGCGGCCATGGGCTGCACCGTGACGCCGCGGCGCCCGCCGGCCACCAGCTCGGGGCCACGCTCGCCCACCACGCCCCAGTGGCCAGGGGCGATGTAGCCACCCTCGGCGAAGAAGCCGGCGAACAGCCGCTGGAACATCTGCGCGAAGAAGTTGCCAAAGCCGGCGGAACCACCGCCGCTGCCACCGGTGGCACCCTTCAGCAGGTCGGTGATGGCGTTGCCCAGCGGCTCGGTCACCAGCTTTCGGGTGACGATGCGCAGGATGTCTTGCTCCAGCCCGAGCAGCAGGTCGCGCAGGTTGCCGCCCTGCACGATGGCATCCTCAAAGGCACTGCTGAAGGTCAAGCCAAGATCGGAGGCGAAGCGCTTGCTGTCCTTCAGCTTCTCGTTCAGGTCGCGCAGCGCCTGCGGGGTGTTGGCCAGAACCTCGTTCAGTCGTTCCAGGCGCTTTGTCTCGGCCTCACTCTGGTTCGGGCCGAGGTCGAAAATGTAGTTGCCGTCGACGTCGCGCAGCACCAGGGTGATCTGCTCGAGCTGGCGGCGCGTGCGCTCGGCGTCGGCGTCGATCTTGCCGAGCACGTCTTCGGCCACCTGCTGGAGGCGCAGCAGGCGCTGTGTCTCCGCTTCGCTTTGCTCGCTGCCGAAGTCGAGCGTCACGAACGACAGCTTGCGCTGCTCCTCGCGGTGGTCTTCCAGCAGCTTGTGCAGGCGCTTCGACGCCTCGCTCTCCAGTGCTGGCAGCTTGAGCTCTGGCAAGTCGACAAGTGGCGGGTTGATGAAGCCGCGGCCGGCGCCGGCCTGGCTGTTCAGGCCCAGCCACGCCGCGCGGGCGTTGTTGAACGACTCGGCCAGCTTCCTGGCCTGGTCGTCCAGCGCGCGGATCTGGTCGCGCAGGGCCGAGTCTTCGGGCGTCTTCTCCAGCTCGCGGGCCAGCAGCTGGCGCTGGATGCCGATGCCCAGGATGCGATAGGCCGTCGTCACCTGCTTCAGCGGGCTGATGACGTTGCGCTCCAGCGCCTCGCCGATGCCGCCGGTGCGCATGGTGTCGGCCATGTCGTTCAGCGCTTTCACCAGAGGGCCAGAGATCGCGCGTCCCGCGTCGTTGGCGTGCATCTCCAGCTTGGCCAACTCCTTGTTGAAGCGGTCGGCCTGCTCGACTTGCTCCTTGGTGACCTTGCCGTTCAAGTCGCCGGCCTCGGCCAGCTCGCGCAGCAGCGGGCCGGCCTCTGCCACGCTTCGGCTGAACAGCACCTGAATGGCGCGGGCCCTGGAGCCATCGTCCCGAAACTGCGCCAGCGCGCGCGCAGTGCGCTGCAGCGCGTCGGCCGGGTCCAGGCGCTTGAGCTCGGCGGCGTCCAGGCCCAGGGCCTTGAAGACGCCCGCGGCCTCCTTGTTCGTCTCCAGGTCGCTCAGAATGCCGTTGAACTTGATCAGGATCCCGCCGGCGGCGGCGAAGTCGCCACCGGCGGCGCGCACAGCGTCTTCCAGGCCGCTGATCTTCTCGATAGCGCTGCCAGTAGCTTCGCTCAGGTCCTTGATCGCCAACAGGCTGCGTGAAGTCTCGTTCGCGAATGCCACGATGGTGCCCGCACTAAACGCGCCGGCCGCGAGTGCGCCAAGCTTGGCCAGTGAGCCTTCAAGGCCGCCGAAGCTCGCCTTCATGCGCGCGGCCTCTCTCTCGGCCATGCGGCCGGCCTTGTCCAAGCCGGCTTCCAGCTTGGCGAGCCGGGCTTCCAGGTCGATGCTGAGGGTTGCAAGTGCCATTTCCGTTTGACTCCTAGCGTGCTGGTGTCAGCTGCGCAGGTCTTGAAGCAGGTTGCGTAGCAGACGCAGCCTGTCCGTGGGGAACTTGTCCGGGTCCGTCAGGCGCACTTCGGCCAGAAGCCGAGCGGCCATTTCAAGAGTTGGCGCCATGTGCGCTTGGGGGCGCAGCGCTCTGTCCAGCTCGGACCATGCGTCCGCGAACGGTTGCGCGCCGTCCGCAGTGAACTCGCGCGGCGCTGACAGCGGTTGGCGCATCCATCGAAACATCGGGCCCTCCAAAGGTGCGGCGTAGAGCCGGCGCATCCAAGCCAGGATGCCGGCCCCGCGAGCCGCGTCGCCAGTCGGGCTCCCGCACCGGCCGGCCGCGGTAGCCGCTCGATCAGGCGCGCACGCCCGTGACCACGGCGAACGCCTTCGCGTAGTTCACGGCGATGTCTGCGCGAACATGGCCCACGAAGCCGATATGCCCGGTCTCGGCGTACAGCTCGTTCAGCCGCTGGATGCTCACGCGCTCGCGCATGGCGATGCTCATGCGCGTGAAGTCGCCCAGGTAGATCTCTGAGCAGTCCGACGACGTGCCCACCGTCAGGTTGTTGGGGATCTGCGAGGTGGCGAGCATCCGCATGTCCGCAAGCAGGGTCGGCCGCTGGCGGGGCTGGTTGGTCGTATCCAGCAGCGAGCCGCCGAGCGTGACCAGCGAGCGCGGGCTCATGATCGCGGCGGTGGGCATCGGCGCGTCGTCCTCGAGGATGGCCTGCACCGCGCTGGCGAAGTTCGCATAGGCGGTCGTGGCCAGGCTCGCGCCATTCGCCCCGTTGGCCACCGCGTTGACGTCGGTCGTGTTGAGCAGCCCACGCGGCTGTGGCGCCGTGCCGGTACCCCGCAGCGCCGTGCGGTCCAGTTCCTTGGCGAACGCCTGCGCGATGGCCGTGATCAGGGCTTGCTCGATGCCGACACCGTCTGCCAAGAGTTCGCGGCTCACCTTGAATCGGAACGCCAGCGAGCGCGGCGTCATGACCACCGCGCGGAACGCAGGGTCGCTCTCGGCCACGTTGCCGCCTTCGCTGCGCCAAGCCGCAGTCGGCACCGTGTTGACCGCGGCCATCGTGAACGTCTTCGCTCCGGTGTCGAGCGGCAGGATGCCCGCGCCGGCTTGCAGCACGGTCGACGCCGGTACCAGCGCCTCAAGGATCATTGGCATGACCGAAGACGGCACCGAGTAGCCGCCCTCGGAGTCGGTGCCCACGGACAGCGCATTCCTGACCTCGCCGGTCGTGTTCATGCCAGCCACGCCGCGCAGGAAGTCGGCCAGGCCGACCTTATCGCCATGGTGCCGCTCGTAGTGCGCGCGGATGCTCTCGCGCGAGCGCAGCGCCTTAACCACGCGGCCCCCGATCAGGACGGTGTCCGCATCGGCTGTGTCGGTGCTCTCGCGCACGTTGGTTGCGCAGTCGAGAAGGCCCTGCACTCGCTTGAGCATCTCGCCAAGTGCTGCGGTCTCGTCCAGCGCCTCGTTCGCGGTCTTCTCGTCGCCCTTGGTCGCGGCATCGACTCCGCGTGCCTTGAGCTCGTTGATGCCGCGGCGCAGCGTCGCGCGGTCTTTCACGAGGGAGCGCACGTCGTTGCCGGTTCCGGCCTCAAGATCGAGGCCGATTTTGGCGAGCGCAGCGCGCGCGACCGTGTAGGTCCGCACGTCCCGCCAGTCGTGTTCGAAGTCTTGCATTGCAGAGTCCTTGATGAATCGCCGGGAACGCGAAAGCGCGCGCCGGCCAATGGGTTGCATGGGCCTGACGCGCGCTTGGTCCGTGGGACTCCGCCGCTGTCCGCGCCTCGCTCTGTGCGCCGTTGGCTTCACTTCGCGGGCGAGCAGCCGCGAGTCTACTACGCTAGTGCAGCGTTGTCGAGTCCGCAGCCCGAATCGTTCGCGCTACGTGGTCGAAGAGCAGCGCCAGGCGCAGCACGTCAGGGCCGCCATCGGTAATGGCCCCCACACACTCTTGCGCCTTGTCCTCCAACCACTGCAGCGCGTGGTCTCGCGCGCACGGCACGAGCACCAGCGGCGCAATCTTGGGCAGCGGCGCGGCCATGCGGCGGCACAGCTCGCGCGCGAGGATCTGCGCGATCCATGCCGGCAGCGGCATCGCGCTGTTTTCTTCGGCACGGGCGGCCTTCCAGGCCGCGTCGTGAAGGGACTGAAGGTTCGCTTGCGTGAAGCCTTCAAGGAGTTGATCAAGGTTCATGAGGGTCGCCTTCAGCGGGTTGAGTGTGGGTCGGATCGGACATCGAAGGTGGCCAGCGTGCGCCGGCGCAGCCGTCGCGATAGCGCGTCACTTTCACTGCAGTGGCCCTTCGCTCACACGCAGCGTTGCCAGCGGGTGGCGCCGGCCTTCGGCCTCGATCAGCAGCAGAGAGACGCGCTCGAACCGCGGCAGCGGGCCGAACTCGAGGAAGATCCGCGCGCCACCCTTCACGCCCGACTGCAGAACATCTTGCTGCGCCTCGGGCAACGCTGCGACAAGCCGGGCTGCAAGGCGCGTTGCTGCCAGCGCAAGCGCGCGGAAGTCTTCAGTCTCGGGCGCGTTCAAGGGAATGGTTGTCGGCATGCTGGTCCTCATGGAATGCGGTTGGCCAAGCGGCTGGCGGTCGAGCGGCTGACGAATGCGCGGGCGAGTCGCTCTACAAGGCGCCGGCGTGCCCACCGCTGGTGGAGGCAGGCCAGGCAGGTGATCAGCGTCGGCTTCATGCGGCCAGGTCGTCGCATGGGTCGTCTACCGGCCGCGGCTCGAAGGCGGGGCAGTGCTGCAAGAGGTCGCGAATGCCGCCTATCACGCGGCTGGGCAGGCCCGAGCGCGGGTGCGCCGCGCAGCGCCAGCCTTGCGCGTGCAGGCAGTCGTCGCAGCGCACGCGCGGGTCGGAGTCTTCGGCGTCCGGGCACGCGGGTGCGATGGCCGGGGGCGGCATAGGCTCGAACACCCCCCCCCTGTCCATTTCGCCGCTTTGCAAGCGACGGAGGGCGGTCGGTCCCGCGAGGGTCGACTTTCGACTTTTGATCCCCCCCCAGCCCTGGCGTGCAGTTGCCCACGGCACTGCCATTGCTGCGGGCCATCGCCCAATGGATGTAGGAGTAGCGAGTGAGTAGTAGGTCATGCTCAGCAAGAGAAGGCCGCAGGCCCCCTCGATCCAGGCTCAGTAGATGGCTTCTCTAGATACTCCCCGTGAGACGGGGCAAGGCGGCCGGCTTTCTGGCCCGCACTGCCCCGTCTGGCGGGGCAGGCAGCGGGACCACTACACCGCCAGACGGGGCAATGGCCGCACCTCTTGTCCCGCCAGACGGGGCGGCGGTCGCGTTTTTGTCGGGGGCCATGTAGCCGCCGCGGCGGTACTGGCCAGCGTCTATGTCCAGGCCAGTGACCTTGCCCAGCGCGCACCAGGTCAAGGCAAACCACGTGGGCAGGTTCTTCCCTCCCTTTCGGGTTTCCAGGATCAGTCCGCAGTCCTGCAGTTCGCGCAAGGCGCGAGACACCGTGTCGTGACTGCGCCACCCCAGCGGCTCCAGATAGGCGCCTGTTGCGACCAAGCGGCCGTTGTTGGTCCCACTGTGCTGCGCAGCGATGTCCAGCAGCAGTGAGCGCGCTACGTGCCCTGCTGCCCGCCAGCCTGGCGAACTCAGCACGACATGGGGGATGGCAAGGAACCGCGTTCCATCTCGGAGCTGTTGCGCACGCTTGCGCCGGTCCTTGCCCACGATTCACGCTCGGCGCGGGGCCACGTTGACCAGGGAGGGTGGCACACGGCCCCGCGCGGCAGCGCGCAGCTTCTGCGCGCGCCACTGGCGGATGCGTTCCAGGCCAGCGGCGCCGCGAGCCTGCCACCGCGCGTGGTTGTCCAAGAAGCGGTGAACCTCGGCCAAGTCGCCGATGGTCAGCCGGACGCCAGGCGCCGGGCTCGCGTACCAAACGGCGGCGCGGCCCGGAAGGCTGCCGCAGGTCAGCGCGTAGCCGAACCTGGCCGCAGCGCGCTCCAACTCGCACGGCTGCAGATCGCGCCACGGCATGGCCAGCGGCGGCGTCATGCAGCCCTCTTTGCGCCGTTCAGCAGGTGGTCATCGAACTTCGCTTCGTTGATGAACCACACACCGCGGATCTTGCGCAGGGCACCACAGCTGACCAGCTCGTCGCGCTTGGTGCGCATGTGCCAGTGCAGCGCGTTGTCGCTGGGGAAGATGCGCTCACGCTCAGGAGTAGAAAGCCGGTACTCCGAAGGCAGTCGAAGCGCGCAGAGCTTTTGCGTAGACATGTGCCAATCCTTGTTTCAACGGAGCCTGAACGGGGCTGCGTTGAGTCAGGATGGCACCTGCGTGAGCGGCAGAGAAGATGTCGCCGCCGCTTTCCGTTTCGCTACCTAAGCTATCGAACCTTCAGCAGCTGATCCGCCGCCTTGCGCATGTCGGAGATCGTGCTTTTGGCCGCGCCGAACTCGGTGACCAGCGCCTCGATCTTGTCGTGCCGCCCGTTCACGCGGTACCTGCCTGCGAGCAGTTCAGCCGATAGCGTCTCGCCCGCTTCGTTCGTCCAGGCCTTTCGAGGTCGCCGCGCGATGGCAACACGGCTCGTTGCCAGGCTGTAGACGTAGTGCGACGCGCCCTCAGCTCGGAAGCGGTCCCAAAGGCGCCTGAGTTCGCGCGTCACAACATCTGCGTCGTCAGGTTCAAACGGCGGGCTCGCAGCGTTGAAACGCTCGACCAAGCCTTGTGCGAACTCCGTCAGCTCCAGCGCCGCATGCACATGCGTCTGCCTTGAGCCGGGCTTCCACTTGGACGCGATGTAGACCCCGAGGGGCTCCACAAGGTAGCGGCTGAGGGTCTCGGCCATGGCGCTGCTTGTGCCTGCCGCCACGGCCAGCACGGCGTCGCGGACGCACTCACAAGCGTTGTCAGCGTAGGCGCCGTCAAATAGGTCGGCCCAGGCCAGGACCGTCTGCTTCGAGGCGCCACGCTTCCCGCTCACGCAATGTTCCCCAGCACGCGCCCGATCAGCGCCGCTTTGTGGCCGGTTGCGAGGTGCGAATACCGTTTGGTCATCTGCATCTGCCGGTGGCCCAGCACGTCGCCTATCTCCAGCAGCGTGGCGCCGCTGCGCGCCAGCATGGACGCGCAGGAGTGGCGCAGGTCGTGGAAGCGAAAGTCGCGCACCTTGGCCACCTGCAGCGCGTCCTTGAAGCGCGGCTCGAACGTGAAGGGCCGCGCCGGGTCGCGCGGGGAGCCGAAGACCAGCGCCGCCGGCGCGCCGACGAAGCGCTGCAGCTCGGCCACCACGGCGGGCACCAGCGGCAGCACGCGCGGGTCGCCGTTCTTCGTGCGCGCCACCGCGGCCTGGCCGCGCGCCAGGTCGACATCGGCCCAGCGCAGGCCCAGCAGCTCGCCTTTGCGCGCGCCGGTGGTCAAGCCCATCAGCACCAGGACATAGAGCCGCGGCCAGGTCGACGCCTTGCACGCGGCCAACAGCCGGTCGCGCTCGTCGTCGCGCAAGAAGCGCGTCTTCTCGTTGTTCTCGCGCCGCCGCTCCACGCTGCGGCAGGGGTGGGTGTAGCCCTTGGGCGCGATGCGCTTCTTGATGGCCCAGGTGAGCACCGCGGCCAAGCTGGCGGCGTAGCGGTTGATGGTGGCGGGCGCGAGGCGCTTGCGCTTGCGGTTGTGGACTGGGCGGCCCAGCTCGTCGCGGCCGGCGAAGTAGCGCGCGTTCTCGTCGGCCAGCGCCTCAAGCGCCGCATGCACGTGGTCGTCGGTCAGGTCCTGCAGCGCGATGTCGCCAACGCGCTGTTGCCACCACGCGACACGCTGGCCCCGCGAGCCGTCGCGGCCCGCGTAGTGCGCCATGTAGAGGTCGAACAAGTCGCGCAGCGGCAGCGCGCCGGCGCGCATGGGCAATGCGGGCGGCAGCGTGGGCGGAAGCGCGAGGGCAGGCGGGGAGGGCGGCGCGCCGCGCACCGCCTCGGCCTCATTGGCTTGCGAGGCGGCGGCGCTCACTGCAAGGCCCCTCGCTCGAGGTCGCGCAGCTTGTGCACCACATTCGGTGGGAAGACCCAGGCGGCCAGGTCGGACGCCGTATGCATGCGGCCGCTGGCGGCGTGCTCGGTGCGATCAGCCAAGTAGGCGAGCATCATCTGAACGAAGCCTGCGCAAGCCAGGACCTCGTCAGCCAACTCGGGCTCGTCCGCCTCGTTGACGATGGAGGCGGCGCGCATGGCGCGCTCTACAGCATGCGCCAAGGTGACCATGTAGGCCATCAAGTCGCACACCGCGGGCAGCGCCTGTTCGGCTGCGCTGCCATTTGCCAGGTCATGCCTGGGCGTCTTTGCCTGTTGCGCCTCACCGTCATGAGGCGCGCCCGGCAAACCGGCGGTCTGAGTCGAAGGGTTCATCGAAGGCTCCGTGTGAGTTTAGAACCGCCGAAACCGGCGGACTACACGCGAAGCCCCGTTGGGCCCGTCAAAACAAGGATTTGGCTCCCCGACCTGGGCTCGAACCAGGGACCTACGGATTAACAGTCCGGCGCTCTACCGACTGAGCTATCGGGGAAAACAGCCCATGATTATAGCCAGAGTTTCTGCCCCTACCGCCAGGGGCAGCGCAGGGCGTTTCTCATACCTCGGCGTGGCGCGCGTCACAGGTCGACCTGCACACTGGCGCGCCAGGTGCGCGGCGCCAGCGGGTACAGGTAGCTGTGGCCGAACTGGTAGGGCGACTCCTTCCAGGCACGGCGGTCGAAAGCGTTGTCCAGCGCGATGCGCCAGGTCCACTGGGCGCCGGCCAGCTGCGTGCGCCAGCGCGCAGCCAGGTCCACGCGCGCCCAGCCGGGCACGCGAACGCTGGAATCGTAGGGCAGCACCTGGCGCTCGCCCTCGGCGACGAGGAAGCCCTGCAGCGCCAAGCCGGGCGCGACGGCGGCCGCCGTCCACTCGGCGCCCAGGCGCAGCGAGCCGCGCGGCACGTTGACCGGTCGCAGGCCGTTGACGTCGGCCTGGGCCGAGCCCTCGCGCCGCGCGTCCAGCCACATCGCCGAGCCCTGCCACATCCAGGCCCCGTCGCGCCAGCTGGCGGCGGCCTCAAGCCCACGGTGATGGGCCGTGCCGTCGGCCTTGCGCTCGCAGCTGCGCGCGGCCGAGCAGCTGCCGATGTCGGCAGCCACCGGGCGCTGGATGTCGAACAGCGCGAGCTGCCAGCTCAGCGCCGCGCCGGCGTGCTTCAGGCCCAGCTCGGTCTGGCGGCTCTTCAGCGCCGGCAGCGCCTGGCCGCGGTTGACGTAGCGCGAGCGATTGGGCGCCACATCGCTCTCCATGCCCTGGCCCCAGCTGGCGTAGGCGGTGGTGCCGGTGGCGACGCGGTACGACAGTGCCAGCCAGGGCGTGATCAGGCTCTGCTCGAGGTCCGTGGCGCGCAGGCCGTCCGACGCCGGGCTTGTGCGCCAGGCCTCGCGGCGCAGCCGCGTGTGGCGCAGGCCGGCCCACAGCTGCCAGTCGGCGGCCAGCGCAACGGTGTCGCGCACGAACAGCTCCAGGCTGCGCTCGCGGCGGTTGGTGTTGGCGTCGGGGTAACCGGCTGACGGCGGCACCTGCACGCTGCCGTCGACGCGGCCGGTGCCGGCGAGGTCGAACACCTGGTCCTGGAGCAGGGCCTCGTAGCGCGTGCCCAGGATGCCGAACTCCAGCTGGTGCACGAGCGCGCCAGTGACGACACGGCCGCTGGCGCTGGCCTGCAGGGCCCGCGTCGTCCGGCGCTCGTTGTCGCTGACGAACTGCCAGTAGCTGAAGCTGCCGTCGGGCGCGTAGCGGTCGCACCACTGCGGGCAGTCGTAGTTGGCGTCGTACACGCCATAGGGGAAGGCGACGCGGTCGTCGCTGCGCAAGCGCTGCTGCATCGCGTGCAGCGTCAGGCGCCAGTCGCTGCCCAGGCGCTGCTGCAGGCGCAGCGAGCCGGTGTCGCCGTCGAACAGCACCGGTTGGCTCCAGCGCTGGTTGTTCAGGTTAAGGCGCGGGTCGGTGGTGGCAGCCGAGGGCAGGCTGTTGCCCAGCAGGCTGAAGCCGGCCACGCTGGGCTGGCGCTGGTGGCTGCGTTCGATTTCGGCCTGCAGCAGCGTGTCCGCGCCCAGCTGCGCGTCGGCGGCCAGCGCCAGCACGCGGCGCTCACCCTGGGTGTGGCGCTGCGGCGGGTCCAGGCGCTCGTGCGACGCGTTGATGCGCCAGGCGAAAGCGCCGGCCCGGTCGGCCAGGTCCAGCGCCACCAGGTTGCCGCCGCTGTCCTGCAGCTCCACCCGACCCTGGCGCAACGAGGCGCCGGGTCGCTTGACGACCAGGTTGGCCAGCCCGCCCGGCGCGCTGCTGCCGGCCTGGATGCCGCTGGCGCCCTTGAGCAGTTCCACACGCTCCTTGTTGGCCAGCGGCAGCGCCGTCTCGGCGTTGATGGGCAGGCCGTCGCGGCGGTAGTTGAAGCGGTTGTCCAGCGTGTAGCCGCGCGAGGACAGGATCGCCCAGTAGCCCTCGGCGTTGTAGGCCTCACCCAGGCTGGCGTCCAGGCGGGTGATGCCGGCCAGCGTGGTCACGCCGGCCTCGGCCAGCTGCGTGGCCGACAGCAGCGTGGCCTGCAGCGGCGCGCGCTCCAGCGGCTGGCCGGGGAATCCGGCGACGCCGGCGTCGAGCAGGCTGCGGCCGGTGACGGTGACGGTGCTGCCCTGCTGGGCCAGGGTCGGCGAGGCCAGTGCCGCTGCACAGGCAGCGGCCAGCAGCGCACGCACAGGGGCGCGGCGCGTTCGGGCGTGGGTAAGGAAGGTGGATGCCATCGTGTTGCTCAGTGCGATGGCAGGTGGGCGGGCCGCCGCCGGTGGGCGAGGGCCCTGAGAAGGGGCCGGCCGGCGGCGGACTGCTTCCCTGCGCGAGGATTACCTCAATCAGGTTCAAAGGGACTGTCTCAGTCGGCCTTCGCGTGCAGCGCACGCTGCGGCCAACACCCCCAGCGAGTGCCCCGGCGGCGTGTACCCCGAGGCGGGCGCGATTATGGCGCAGCGCCCGCTACAGGCGGCTGGCACCGGGGCTCGCGCGGGCCCCGATACGACATTCAGTCGAAGACCGGCGTCTCCACGCCCAGCACCTTGTGCAGCTTGGGGCTGGTGGTGGTGTACTGCAGCAGCACGCGCTTCTCGGGGAAGACGATGGGCGATGCGGCGAAGGCCGCCAGCGCTGCTTCATGGAAGCCCGACAGGATCAGCTTCTTCTTGCCCGGGTAGGTGTTGATGTCGCCCACCGCGAAGATGCCCGGCACGCTGGTCTGGAACTTCTCGGTGTCGACGACAACCTGCTTGCGCTCCAGGTCCAGGCCCCACTCGGCGATCGGGCCCAGCTTGGGGCTGAGGCCGAAGAAGACCAGCAGCATGTCCAAGGGCACGGTGCGCGTGACGCCGTCGGCGCCGGTGACCTTGATCTGGCGCAGCCGGCCATCGGCCTCTTCCAGACCGGTCACCTGGCCGACCATGAACTGCATCTCGTAGGCCTCGCACAGCTCGCGCATGCGCGCGACGCTGGCCGGCGCGGCGCGGAAGGCGTCGCGGCGGTGGATCAGGATCACGCTCTCGGCCTTGTGCGGGCCGTCCTGGACGAAGTTCAGCGTCCAATCCAGCGCCGAGTCGCCGCCGCCGACGATGACCAGGTTCTTGCCGGCGAACAACGACGGGTTCTTCACGCGGTAGAACAGCTGCGAGCCGTCGAACTTGTCCAGGCCGTCGACCTTCAGCAGGCGCGGCTGGAACGAGCCCACGCCGCCGGCGATGAAGATCGTCTTGGTGAGAAAGCGCGTGCCGCGGCTGGTCTCGACGTAGAAGCGGCCATCGTCCTGCTTTTGCACCACCGTCACCTCCTGGCCCAGGTGGAAGCTGGCGCCGAAGGGCTCGATCTGCTTGAGCAGGTTGTCGGTGAGCTCCTTGCCGGTGCACACCGGCACCGCCGGGATGTCGTAGATCGGCTTGTCCGGGTACAGCTCGATGCACTGCCCGCCGGGGTAGGCCAGGCTGTCGATGATGTGGGCCTTGATCTCGAGCAGGCCCAGCTCGAAGACCTGGAACAGGCCCACGGGGCCGGCGCCGACGATGACGGCGTCGGTCTGGATGGGTTCGGTACTCATGAAGCGGTTCAGGGGGATATCTTTCAAGCCACCCGCGCGGAACCGGCTTTGCCGGGCCGCTGCGGGGCGGCCCCCTCGGGGGGTAGCGAGCGCAAGCGAGCTTGGGGGCTCAACGAACCAGCTGGTCCAGCTTGTCCTTGCGGTCCTTCCACTCGTCGGCGTCGGGCAGCGCCGGCTTGCGCTTGGTGATGCTGGGCCAGCCGCGCGCCAGCTCGGCGTTGAGCGGGATGAACTCCAGCTGGTCGGCCGGCACGTCCTCCTCGGGCAGGATGGCGTTGACCGGGCACTCGGGGATGCACACCGCGCAGTCGATGCACTCGTCGGGGTCTATGACCAGCATGTTCGGGCCCTCGCGGAAGCAGTCGACGGGACAGACGTCGACGCAGTCGGTGTACTTGCACTTGATGCAGGATTCGAGGACGACGTGGGTCATGGGCGTGGTTCGCGCGTCGGGGCCGCGGCGCGGCCGGAAGGGTGGGGTTGGGGTTCCGTGGCGCCGCGGCTGCGGGGCACTGACGCCCGGGGAACCCCTGATTTTACGGTGCCGAGGGCGCGCCAGCGGCTTGCGCGGCATCAACCCGGCAGGGTTTCTCCGCCGCCGTTCGGCGGGCCGGCGCGACCGGGCGCGCGGCAACCCCCACCGTGACCACGGCCGGCCGCCCGGCATGCAGCACCGCGGCGGCGGCCAGATCCGCCAGCCGGTGGTCGCTGGCCATCGCGTCGGCACAGCCGGCGCGCGAAACCACGCAGGCCGGCGTGTCGGCGGGCCAGCCGGCGGCCAGCAGCTGGCGCGCCAGCCGGCCCAGCTGGCGGCCGGCCATGTAGTAGACCTCGCTGTCGGCGCGCGGCGAACCGCGGGCGTCCATTCCCTTCTGCGTCATCGCCGTGGCCAGGGCCACGCTGCGCCCGGCGCCGCGCCGGGTCAGCGGGCGCTGGGTGTGCGCGGCGGCGGCGGCGGCGGCGGTGATGCCCGGCACCACCTCGGCCTCCAGCCCGGCGGCGGCCAGCGCCGCCAGCTCCTCTTCCAGGCGGCCGAACACGCTGGCGTCGCCGCCCTTCAGCCGCAGCACGCGGCGGCCCACAAGGGCCAGGCGCACCAGCATCGCGTCGATGGCGGCCTGGCGCGTGGAGTCGCAGAAGCCCCGCTTGCCCACGTCTATCCACTCGGCCTGCGGCGCCAGCGCGCGCAGTTCCGGGTCGGCCAGTGCATCGGCCAGCACCACCTCGGCGGCGGCCAGGCGCTGCGCGCCACGCAAGCTGATCAGGTCGGCGGCGCCGGGGCCGGCGCCGACGAACACCACCGGATGGATGGCTTGGCTCATGCGCCCTCCGGCAGCGCCTCGTCGACCAGCAGCGCACCGCTGGTGCGCTGGCTGGCCGGGTCCACGACGATCAGCGAGCCGGCGTCGCGGTCGCGCACATAGGGTGCCAGCGGCAGCGGCTGCTGCAGCTCGAAGCTGACCTGGCCGATGTCGTTGGCCTGCAGCGCGCCGGCTTCTCCGGCGCGCAGCGTGGCGATGTCCAGCCGCCCGTGCACCGCGAGCAGCCGGGCCTGCACCCAGCGGTGGGCGTGGCGCACCCAGTACTTGCGGCCGGGCTCGGCCGGCTCGGTATCCAGCCAGGCCAGCGTGGCGGCGAAGCGGCGCACCGGCTGCAGCGCGCCGGGCGCGGCGATCCAGTCGCCGCGCGAGACATCGAGCTGGCGGTCCAGCACCAGGCCCACCGACTGGCCCACCACGGCGTCGGCCACGGGCGCGCCGCCCTCACCGCGCAGCTCCAGCACGCGGGCGCGCTGGCCGCTGGGGAAGAGCTGCACCTCGTCGCCGGCACGCGGGCTGCCAGCCGCCACGCGGCCCCAGGCCACGCGGGCCTGCTCGCCGATGCCGTGACCGCCAGCGCCGCCGTCGCGCGCCACGTACTGCACCGGCAGCGCGAAGGGCGCATCGGCGCGCGGCTCGGCATGGGCCGGCAGCTGTTCCAGCAGCTGCAACAACGAGGGGCCGTCGTGCCAGGGGGCCTGCAACGGTGTGCTGACGTTGTCGCCGCGCAGCGCCGACACCGGGACGATGCCCGCCGCCACGAACCCGGCCTGTGCGGCGAAGGCCTGCAGCGCCTCGCGCACGGCGGCGTAGGCGGCGGCCGGGTCGGCCACCGCGTCGAGCTTGTTGACGGCGAAGACGATGGCCGGCACGCGCAGCAGCTGCGCCAGCAGCGCGTGGCGCCGCGTCTGCGGCAGCAGCGCCAGCGGGCGCGCCGCCAGGTCCAGCTTGGTCACGTCGACCAGCACCACCGCCGCGTCGCTGGCGGTGGCAGCGGTGACCATGTTGCGCGTGTACTGCTCGTGCCCCGGCGCGTCGGCGATGATGAACTTGCGCGCCGGCGTGGCGAAGTAGCGGTAGGCCACATCGATGGTGATGCCCTGCTCGCGCTCGGCCTCCAGGCCGTCGGTGAGCAGCGACAGGTCGATGCCGGCGTCCTCGGCCGGCGTCTGCACGGCCGCGGCGCGGCGCTCGCGCAGCGCCTGCAGCTGGTCGGCCAGGATGGCGCGGCTGTCGTACAGCAGGCGGCCGATCAGCGTGCTCTTGCCGTCGTCGACGCTGCCGGCGGTGAGGAAGCGCAGCGGCCGGCGGGTGGTGCTGGCCGCGGCCAGGGCGATGGTCGTGCTCATCAGAAGTAACCCTCTCGCTTGCGCCGCTCCATCGCGGCCTCGGAACTGCGGTCATCGATGCGCGTGGCGCCGCGCTCGCTCACCTTCACCTGCAGGGTCTCGGCAACCACGGCGGCGGCATCGGCGGCCTCGCTGGCCACCGGGCAGGTGCAGCTGATGTCGCCCACGGTGCGGAAGCGCACGCGGCGCACCTGCACGGCTTCGCCCTCAGCCGGCGGGGTCAGCGGCGTAACCGGCACCAGCAGCGGACCGCGCTCGACCACTGCGCGGTCGTGGGCGTAGTACAGCGACGGCAGCTCGATCTGCTCGGCGGCGATGTACAGCCACACGTCCAGCTCGGTCCAGTTGCTTATCGGGAAGGCGCGGAAGTGCTCGCCCGGGCGCAGCCTGGTGTTGAACAGCTGCCACAGCTCGGGCCGCTGTTCCTTGGGCAACCACTGGCCGAAGCTGTCGCGGTGGCTGAAGATGCGCTCCTTGGCGCGCGCCTTCTCCTCGTCGCGGCGGGCGCCGCCGACCAGGCAGTCGAAGCGGTGCTGCTCCACCGCCTCCAGCAAGGTCACGCTCTGGTGCGGGTTGCGCGACTCGTCGGGCCGCGCCAGGCGCACCGTGCCGCGGGCGATGGAATCCTCCAGGTGGGCCACATGCAGCCGGTCACCCATCGCGGCCACGCGCCGGTCGCGGAAGGCGATCACCTCGGGGAAGTTGTGGCCGGTGTCCACGTGCAGCAGCGGGAAGGGCAGCTGGCCTTCGTAGCGCACGCTTGCATCGGGCCCGATCACGCGGCGCTTGAAAGCCTTCTCGGCCAGGCGCAGCAGCACGCAGCTGTCCTTGCCGCCGGAGAACAGCAGCGCCGGGCGCTCGAAGCTGGCCGCCACCTCGCGCAGGATGAAGATGGCCTCCTCCTCCAGGTGCGCCAGGTGTTCGCGGTCCAGGCCGGGCAGCACCTCGGCCAGGCGGGCAGGGGCGTTCATCGCGGGGTCTCCGTCGCGGTTTCCAGGGCGTCTTCGCTGCCGGCGGCGGGCGCGCTCACGTGCAGGCCGCACTCCTTGGCGCCGCCTTGCTCCCACCACCAGCGGCCGGCGCGGAAGGGTTCGCCCAGCGCGATGGCACGGGTGCAGGGGGCGCAGCCGATGCTGGGCATGAAGGCGTCGTGCAGCGGGTTGTGCGGCACACCGTGCTCGGCGATGTGCTGCCAGACGTCGGCCCAGGCCCAATCGGCCAGCGGGTTGAACTTGGCGCGGCCGGCGTCGTCGGTCTCGCGCAGCGCCAGCTCGGCGCGGCCCTCGCTGTGCTCCCGGCGCTGGCCGGTGATCCACGCGCTGCGGCCGGCCAACGCGCGCTGCAGTGGCTGCAGCTTGCGCAGCGCGCAGCAGGCCTTGCGGCCCTCCAGGCTGTGATACATCACGCGCTCGCCGCGCTGGCGCACGAACTGCAGCACGGCCTCTTGCGGCGGCGCCCAGCGCTCGATGGCCAGGCCGTAGTGCGTCTCGACCCGCGCCGCCAGTGCCAGCGTCTCGGCATGCAGCTTGCCGGTGTCCAGCATCAGCAGCGCCACGGGCAGCCGCTCGCGGGCGATCAGGTCGGTGAGCACCATGTCCTCGGCCGACAGGCTGGTGGCCAGCGCGATGCGACCGCCATGCCCGGCGGCGGCCTCGCGCAGCAACTGCAGCGTCGCCTGCAGGCGCTCGGCACGGCCAGGCCGCTCGCGGGCGTACAGGGCGACGGCGCGTCCGGGCTGGGCATGCACCGGCCCCGGCGTGAGGACGCTTGCCAGGCTCATTGCGCGGCTCCCGGCTGACTCTGGCGTTCGACGGCGCTGCGCTGGTAGTGGCTGCTGATCAGCCCCAGCGCGCGCTGCGCCGTCTCGACGCGCTGGTCAGCGCGCAGCTGCACGGTGTCGAAGCCGCAGCGGCGCAGCAGCGGCAGCATGTCGGCCAGCACCTCGCCGGTGGCGATCAGCGTGCCGGCGTAGCGCAGCCGGCTGCGAAGCAGCACGGCCTGCGAGTAGGCGCGGCCGTCGGTCCATTTCGGAAACTGCAGGGCCACGGCGGGGTGGCCGGCCAGTCGCTCGGCCAGCGCCAGCACGTCGGCGTCGTTGGCCAGCAGCAGCGTGCCGTCTGGCAGCGGGGCCTGGGCGGGCAGGTAGTTCATCGCGGGCTCCGGGGCTCAGGCATGGGCGGCGACGGGGTCGCGGCGCAGCGGGTCGGTGGCGGCACGCAGCCGTGCCGGCGGGATGCGGCGCAGCGCGTCGACGACGCGTTCGCCGGGGGCGCGCTCGGCCAGCGCCAGCTCGACCAGGGCCTCGATGACCTCGGGCACCTCGTCGGCGGCGAAGGCGGGGCCGATCACGCGGCCGGCCGCGGCGGGGCCGCTGCGCGTGCTGCCGTCGCTGCCGCCGACACTGACCTGGTACCACTCGCGGCCCAGCTTGTCGACGCCGAGCACGCCGATGTGGCCGCTGTGGTGATGGCCGCAGCTGTTCATGCAGCCGCTCATGTGCAGCGCCAGGTCGCCGATGTCGTGCAGCGCGTCGAGGTCGTCGAAGCGCTGCATCACGGCCTCGGCGATGGGGATGGTGCGGGCGTTGGCCAGCGCGCACAGGTCGCCGCCTGGGCAGGCGATCAGGTCGGTCAACAGGCCGATGTTGGGCGTGGCGAAGCCGGCCTCGCGGGCGGCCAGCCACAGCGCGCGCAGATCGGCCTGGCGCACCCAGGGCAGCAGCAGGTTCTGCTCGTGCGTCACGCGCAGCTCGCCCTGGCTGTAGCCGTCGGCCAGCGCGGCGGCGGCGTCCATCTGCTCGGCGGTGACGTCACCCGGCGGCAGCCCGGCGCGCTTGAGCGACAGGGTCACCGCGCGGTAGCCGGCCACGCGGTGGGCGTGGGTGTTGCGCTGCAGCCAGCGATCGAAGGCCGGCAGTGGATCGTGCGGCAGGGTGTCGGCGGCGGCGGGCGGCGGCGGCGCGGTGAAGCGGGCCTGCACGGCGGCCAGGTCGGCGTCGCTGAGCAGCTGCACCGCCGGGTCGGCGCGCAGCGCCGCATACTCGGCACGCACGGCTTCGCCGAAGCGATCGCCCTCGGCCTTGACCAGGATCTTGATGCGCGCCTTGTAGGCGTTGTCGCGGCGGCCGTAGAGGTTGTAGACGCGGACGATGGCCTCGATGAACACCTGGATCTCGCGCCAGGGCACGAAGTCGGCCAGCACCGGCGCGATCAGCGGCGTGCGGCCCATGCCGCCACCCACCGCGACCTCGAAGCCCACTTCACCGGCAGCGTCGCGCTTCAGGCGCAGGCCGATGTCGTGCCAGGGCGTGGCGGCGCGGTCCTCGGCGGCGCCGGTGACGGCGATCTTGAACTTGCGTGGCAGGAAGGCGAACTCGGGGTGCAGCGTGCTCCACTGGCGCAGCAACTCGCAGTAGGGGCGCGGGTCGACCACCTCGTCGGGCGCGATGCCGGCCAGGGCGTCGCTGGTGATGTTGCGGATGCAGTTGCCGCTGGTCTGGATGCCGTGCATGTCCACCTCGGCCAGCAGGTCCATCACGTCGGCGGCGCGGTGCAGCGGGATCCAGTTGAACTGCAGGTTCTGGCGCGTGGTGAAGTGGCCGAAGCCGCCGCGCTCGGCCGGCGTGCCGGCGTCCTGTAGGTCGTGCTCGCGGGCGATGCGCGCCAGCTGGCGCAGCTGGCGGCTGGACAGCTCGCCATAGGGCACGGCCACGCGCAGCATCGGTGCGTGGCGCTGCACATACCAGCCGTTCTGCAGGCGCAGCGGGCGGAAGTCGTCGTCGGGCAGCTCGCCCGCCAGGTGGCGCTGCAACTGGTCGCGGAACTGCGCGGCGCGCTCGTGCACCAGCTGGCGGTCGGTGTCGGTGTAGCGGTACATGGTTGACTCGGGTTCAGGCCAGCGCGTGCCAGAGGTTGAAGCTGCTGATGCACACGATGGCCGTGCCCACCAGCGCCAGCAGCACGCGGGTGTTCAGGTGCCTGGTCAGCAGGGCAGCCAGGGGCGCGGCGAACAGGCCGCCGACGACCAGCCCGGCCACCGTGGCCCAAGGCATGTCGTCGACGAGCAGCGTGAACACGCCGGCGCTGACGAACGTGAGGAAGAACTCGGCCAGGTTGACCGAGCCGATGGTCAGCCGCGGGTCTTGACCCGTGCCCACCAGCGTGGTCGTCACCACCGGGCCCCAGCCTCCGCCGCCGACGGCGTCGACGAAGCCGCCGGCCAGCCCCAGCTTGGCCACATGCCGTGGCTCGCCGCGCACCGGACGACGCGCACGGAAGGCCTTGCTCAACACGTACAAGCCCATCAGCAGCAGGTAGGCGGCGACGAACGGCTTGATCAGCGCCGCGTCGACACTGGACACCAGCCAGGCGCCCGCGGTGGCGCCGGCCACGCCCGGCAGCAGCAGACGCAGGAACAACTGCCGGCTGACGTTGCCCAGCTTGATGTGCGCCACGCCCGAAACGCCGGTGGTGAAGACCTCGGCGACATGCACACTGGCGCTGGCCACGGCAGGCGTGGAGCCGGTGGCCAGCAGGAAGCTGGTGGAGGTGATGCCGTAGGCCATGCCCAGTGCCCCGTCGATGGCCTGCGCGACCACGCCCACGAGCACTGCCCACCAGAAGACGTCCGACTGCAGCACCTGAATCACCAGCTCCCAGCCGTCTTGTCGCTGGGCCAGCCGTGCGATCAGGCCGGCGCCGACGCCGGCAACCAGCAGCAGCACCAGCCACATGGTCGCGCGCAGCAGCGGCTGGCTGGCCGCAAGCGCCAGCTCCCGCTCGACCGGCGGCAGGCCCAGAGCCTGGTGCTCGGCGTTGATCGGATGGTCGCTGAGGTCGAGGTCGCGGATCTTCATGGTGGGCCCCCGTCGTGCGACGCGGCTGCCGGCACTGTAGGAGTCGTTGCAAATTCCAGGAAATACATTCTCATAATCCGTTTATGTCGATCCGCGTATATGGCGTGTGGGGAAACCCAAGGATCGCGGTTCCTAGAATCCACCGATGCTTCGACTTGCCTTCCTGGGTGTCGCCGCGGTGGCCCTGGCGGCCTGTCAGACCGCCCCCGTTGCCCCAGGCGCACCTGTTCCTCCGGTCCTCGCGCCCCCTGGTGCCCCGGCTGTCAGCGTGCCGGCGCCGCCGCCGGTGGCCAGGCGTCCGCTCACGCTGGGCCTGGCGTTGGGCGGCGGGGCTGCCCGCGGATTTGCGCACATCGGCGTGATCCAGGTGCTGGAGGAGGCTGGCGTTCGCCCGGCCCTGGTCGTCGGGACCTCGGCCGGTAGTCTGGTCGCCGCGCTCTACGCGGCGGGCCGCAACGGCCGCGAGCTGGCACAGGTGGCGCTGGCGATGGACGAGGGCACGATCACCGACTGGGCGTTCCCCACGCGCGGCCTGATCCGAGGCGAGGCGCTGGCACGCTACGTCCGCGAGCACACAGGGGGCCGCACGATCGAGCAGATGAGCCTGCCGCTGGGCATCGTGGCCACCGAACTGGACACGGGCGCGCCGGTGCTCTTCCAGCGCGGCGATGTGGGCTTGGCGGTGCGCGCCTCCAGCGCGGTGCCGGCGGTGTTTCAGCCGGTGCGCATCGGGCGGCTGGAGTATGTGGATGGCGGCCTGGTGTCGCCGGTGCCGGTGCGGTTTGCGCGGCAGATGGGCGCCGAGATGGTGGTCGCCGTGGACATCTCGTCGCCACCCGACGGTCAGCCCACTGGCGACGCGCTGCGCATGCTGCTGCAGACATTTGCCATCATGGGCAAGAGCATCGCCCAGTTCGAGTTGCGCGACGCCGACGTGGTGCTGCGGCCGGCGCTGCAGGGCATCTCCAGCGCCGATTTCACGGCACGCCAGCGTGCCATACAGGCCGGCCGCGACGCGGCGCTGCGTGCGCTGCCGCAGATCAAGGCACGGTTGGAGGCCGGGGCGCCGCACTGAGACCTCGGCCCCGCTGGGGCTGCGGCGCTGTTGCGCGCGCAAAAGAAAGGGCCCGGTCTTTCGACCGGGCCCGAAGGCTGGCGGCGCAGGTGCGCCGTTTCGCCATCTGAACAAGCGTCCTCACGAGAGAGACCCGGATCGCTCCGGGCACGGGGTTGGAGCCCCTGCCCGGGCATTGGTTCCCTGCCGGGACGCCTGATCCGTCAGGCGGCGCGCTTGCCCTTGGCCGGGGCCTGGGTGGCCTTGACGGCGGTCTGGGTCATGGCCTGCATGTTGGCCTCGGCGACCTCGGCGGCCTGCTTGGCGGCCTTCTGCACGCTCTCGAAGGCGTTGTTGGCGGCGGCCACGGCCGACTTCACCAGCGCCGCGGCGTTCTCGGTGCCGGCGGGCGCGTTCTTCACGGCGTTGTCCACGGCGGCCAGCATCTTCTTCTGGCCGTCAGCCAGGGTGGTTTCGGCGGCCTTGGAGAACTCGGCGCTGGTGGCCTGCACGATGTCGTAGACATGGCGGTTGTAGGCGGCGGCCTTCTCGGCGGTCGGCTGCAGCAGGCTGGCCTGCAGCGCCAGCAGTTCCTGCGCGTCCTTGACCGACATCACGGCCGTGGTCGCGTCGGCGGCATCGTTCAGCGTGGCCTTGGCGACCTGAAGGTTCAGCTCGACCAGCTTCTCGACGCCCTCGAAGGCCTTCGAGCTCAGCCCGAAGAGGGTCTCGATGTTGGCCTTCTGCGCGGCCAGCAGTTGTTCAGCGGTGAAGGTCATGGGGATCTCCTGGGTTGGTGAACGGTGTGGTACAGCAGGGATTGCTGCACTGCAACAATGGTCAGTTTAGGCATCCTGGCGCAGATTGCAAGCGGAAATGTTGCGATGCAGCAAACTCTGGGGTCGGCCCCCTAAGTCGGCTGCCGACCGGCGGCTTCTTAGAATCGGTCGCGTGCTCGCCTACCACGCCGACGCCCATGCGCTGCAGTTGCCAGCCGGGCATCGCTTCCCGGCTGAGAAGTACCGCCTGTTGCGCGAGTCGGTGGCCCGCACGCTGCCCGAAGTGCGCCTGGAGCCGGCCGCAGCCGCCAGCGACGGCGAGCTGGCGCTGGCGCACAGCCCTGGCTGGATTGAGGCCGTCGTCCACGGCACGCTGGGCGCGGCGCGCGAGCGGGAGATCGGCTTTCCGTGGTCGGAGGCCATGGTTCGCCGCTCCCGGCACTCGGTGGGGGCCACCGTGCAGGCCGCGCGCGCGGCCCTGCTGGGCGGCGAGGGCGTGGCGATGAACCTGGCCGGCGGCACCCACCACGCCCATATCGACCGTGGCGCAGGCTTCTGCGTCTTCAACGACGTGGCCGTGGCCGCGCGGCTGATGCAGGCGGAGTGGCACCGCCGGCGCGGGCCGGCCGCGGGCCTGCTGCGCGTGCTGGTGGTCGACCTGGACGTGCACCAGGGCGACGGCACGGCCAGCATCTTTGCCGACGACGACAGCGTGTTCACGCTGTCGCTGCACGGCGGGCGCAACTTCCCGGTGCGCAAGGCACGCAGCGACCTGGACATCGAGCTGCCCGACGGCTGCGACGACGCCACCTACCTGGACGCGCTGGACGCGGCGCTGGCGACCGCCTTTGCGCGGCTGCCCGCCCCGGGCCTGGCCTTCTACCTGGCCGGCGCCGATGCGCACGAGGGCGACCGGCTGGGCCGGCTGAAGCTCAGCGCCGCCGGGCTGGCCGAGCGTGACCGCCGCGTGCTGCAGGCGCTGGGCGCGCGCCGCGTGCCGGTGGCGCTGGCGATGGCCGGCGGCTACGGCCGCGACATGATGCAGATGGTGGGCGTGCAGTGCCGCACGGTGGAGCTGGCGCTGCAGGCCTGGCGTGGCTGGCGTTCCCCGGTGCCCGTTGCCGACGCCGCCGCGACAGCGCCCGCGGCGCAAGCGGTGGAACAATGCCCCCGATGAGCCCGCGCCCCGAAGCCCAGCCGCGTGGCCGCTACCGGCGCTTCGAGACCATGGCCACGCGCTGGATGGACAACGACGTCTACGGCCACCTCAACAACGTCGTCCACTACAGCCTGTTCGACACGGCGGTGAACCGCTACCTCATCGCGGCTGGTGCGCTGGACATCCACGCCGGCGCCGTGATCGGGCTGGTGGTGCACACCGAGTGCCATTACTTCGCCGAGATGGCCTTCCCGCAGACCGTGCACGCCGGCCTTCGCGTGGCCAGACTGGGCCGCAGCAGCGTGCGCTACGAGGTGGCGCTGTTCGCCGACGAGGCGCCCGCCAGCGCCGCGCTGGGCCACTTCACCCATGTCTACGTGGACCGGGCCACACGGCGCCCGGTGCCCTTGCCCCCCACGCTGCTGGCGGCGCTGCAGCCGCTGACCGACAACCCCCCATGAACCCCGACTCAACGCAGGTGGCCGCCGTCGATGCGGCCATCACCACGCGCCGCTCGATCCGCGCCTTCCTGCCCACGCCGGTGCCGCACAGCACCGTCGAGGACATCCTGCGCGTCGCCGCGCGCGCGCCCTCGGGCACCAACACCCAGCCCTGGCAGGTGCATGTGCTGACCGGCGCGGCCAAGGCCGCGCTGTCTGCCGAGATCCGCGCCGCCTACGACGACCCCGCGCAGCGCGCCAGCCACGGCGAGGAGTACGCTTACTACCCCACTCAGTGGCAGGACCCGTACCTTTCGCGCCGGCGCAAGGTCGGCTGGGACCTGTACGGGCTGCTGGGCATCGCGAAGACCGACAAGGCGCGCATGCACGCGCAGCATGGCCGCAACTACGCCTTCTTCGACGCCCCGGTGGGGCTGATGTTCACCATCGACCGCGTGATGCAGCAGGGCAGCTGGCTGGACTACGGCATGTTCCTGCAGAACATCATGGTCGCGGCGCGGGCGCGCGGCCTGGACACCTGCCCGCAGGCCGCCTTCACCCAGTTCCACCGCATCATCGAGCGCCACCTGGCCTTGTCTGCGGGACAGATGGTGGTCTGCGGCATGTCGCTGGGCCATGCCGACCCGGATGCCGTCGAGAACAGCCTGGTCACCGAGCGCGAGCCGCTGGAGGGCTTCGTGCGCTTCCTCGACGCCGCGCCCGCGGCACCGGGCTGAGCATCGGCCCGCGTTCCTAGAATGCGTCGCGCGCGCTGTGCTGCGCCGCGCCCAGACCACCTGGAGACCCCGATGCCTTCCCGCAAGCCCGCTGTCCTCGTCGCCCGCGCCGTGCCCGATGCGGTGCTGCAGCGGCTGCGCGAGCACCTCGAGGTGGACGACAACCAGGCTGACGAGCCGCTGAGCGCCGCCGAGCTGTCGGCGCGCCTGGCCGGCAAGGTCGGCCTGCTGGCCACCACCGGCGAGCGCGTCGACGCCGCACTGCTGGCGGCCCACCCGCAGCTGCGCGCGGTGGCCAACATGGCGGTGGGCTACAACAACCTGGACGTCGCCGCGATGACCGCCGCCGGCGTGCTGGCCAGCAACACGCCCGACGTGCTCACCGAGACCACCGCCGACTTCGGCTTCGCGCTGATGATGGCGACGGCGCGGCGCATCGCCGAGAGCGAGCATTTCCTGCGTGCCGGGCGCTGGCGCAAGTGGTCCTGGGACCTGTTCGCCGGCGCCGAGGTGCATGGCAGCACGCTGGCCATCCTGGGCATGGGACGCATCGGCCAGGCCATCGCGCGGCGCGGCGCGCTGGGCTTCGGCATGCGCGTGATCTACCACAACCGCAGCCGCCTGCCGGCCGCCGACGAGGTGCCGCTGAAGGCCCGCTACGTCGACAAGGCCACGCTGCTGCGCGAGGCCGACCACCTGGTGCTGGTGCTGCCATACGCGCCCGAGTCCCACCACACCATCGGTGCGGCCGAGCTGGCGCTGATGAAGCCCACCGCCACGCTGACCAACATCGCCCGCGGCGGCATCGTCGACGACGCGGCGCTGGCCGCGGCGCTGCGCGCGCGGCGCATTGCCGCCGCCGGGCTCGACGTGTTCGAGGGCGAGCCGGCCGTGCATCCGGATCTGCTGGACATCCCCAACGTGGTGCTCACGCCGCACATCGCCAGCGCCAGCGTGGCGACGCGCACGGCGATGGCGGCGCTGGCCGCCGACAACCTGATCGCCGCGCTGACCGGCGGCAAGCCGCCCACGCCGATCAACCCCGAGGTACTGGCCGCGCGCCCGGCCTAGGCATCCGCCGACCCTGTAAGCCGATGCCCGACTGGATCGTTCCCGCGCTGCTGGCCGCGGCTGTGCTGGCGCTGCTGGCGCTGCTGCTGCAGCAGGCACGCGCACGCCGCGGCCTGGAGGCGCTGCTGCAGGCGCAACTGGCCACCGCTGCGGCCACGCAGCTCGCGCAGGCGCAGCAGGGCCTGGATCGGCTGGAGCGCGAACTGCGCGACGAGCTCGGCCGCCAGGGCCAGGGCCTGCGGGGCGACCTCGGCGGCTTCCAGCAGACCCTGCTGACGCAAAGCGGCGAGGTGGCGCGCACGCAGAACGAGCAGATCGACAGCTTCCGCACCCAGTTGGGGGCCATGCAGCAGCAGGTGACGGATGCGCTGGCCCGGTCCAGCCAGGCGCTGGCGGCGCAGGCGCAGAGCGCGCGCGAGAGCCAGGACGCGGCGCTGCGCCGCTTCGGCGACGCGCTGGCCGAACAGCTGCGCGCGCTGTCCGATGCCAACGAACGCCGCTTCGCCGAGACGCGGCAGGCGGTGGAGACGCGACTGGCGGCGCTTCAGGAAGGCAACGAGAAGAAGCTCGAGCAGATGCGCGCCACCGTGGACGAGAAGCTGCAGGCCACGCTGGAGCAGCGTCTGGGCGAGAGCTTCCGCCAGGTGGCCGAGCGGCTGGAGCAGGTGCACAAGGGCCTCGGAGAGATGCAGCGCCTGGCCCAGGACGTGGGCACGCTGAACCGCGTGCTGACCAACGTCAAGACGCGCGGCATCTTCGGCGAGGTGCAGCTGGCCGGGCTGCTGGAACAGGTGTTCACGCCCGAGCAGTACGCCACCGATGTGGCCACCGTGCCGGGCAGCCGCGAGCGCGTCGAGTTCGCCATCCGCCTGCCCGGCCAGCGCGACGACGGCGCGCCGCTGTGGCTGCCCATAGACGCCAAGTTCCCGCGCGAGGACTACGAGCGCCTGCTCGACGCGCATGAGCGCGCCGACGCCGTGGCGATGGAGGTGGCTGCCAAGGCCATCGAGACGCGGCTGCGGCTGGAGGCCAGGACCATCCGCGACAAGTACGTCGCGCCGCCGCACACCACCGACTTCGCGATCCTGTTCCTGCCCACCGAGGGCCTGTACGCCGAGGCGCTGCGCCGGCCCGGGCTGGTCGAGGCGCTGCAGCGCGAGCACAAGGTGATGCTGGCCGGCCCGACCACGCTGCTGGCCACGTTGACCAGCCTGCAGATGGGCTTTCGCACGCTGGCGCTGGAGAAGCGCTCGGCCGAGGTCTGGGAGGTGCTGGGCGCCGTGAAGACCGAGTTCGCCAAGTTCGGCGACGTGCTGGCCAAGACCAAGAAGAAGCTGGACGAGGCGAGCAAGACCATCGATGCCGCCGAGGTGCGCACGCGGGCGATGACGCGGCGGCTGAAGACCGTCGAGGCGCTGCCCGAGGCGCAGGCGGCAAAGCTGCTGCCTGGCCTGGCCCCCGATGCCGAGGGCGACGAGGGCGGCGGCGGCGAACCGCCGGACGACGCGGAGGCCGAAGCGCCCGATGCCTGAAGCCGACCCGGCCCGCCAGCCGGGCCCGCCCGGGTCGGCGCCAGCACCGCCGGACCCTTTGCCGTCTGGCCAGGCCGGCAGGGTGCTGGCGGCACTGATCATCGGGCAGCTGGGCGTGCACTCGGCGATGGCCGGATTGCGGCTTGCGGCGCCGCTGCAGGCGCTGCGCGACGGCCACAGCGCCTGGGCCGTGGGCCTGCTGCTGGCCTTGTTTGCCGCCGCGCCGGTGGCCACCGCGCTGACCGCCGGCCGCCTGGCCGACACCTGGGGCTACCACCGCACGGTGCGGCTGGCGGCCTTCATCTCCATCGGCGGCGGCTTGATGGCCTTGGCCACGGTCTTCATCGACAGCCCGGCGGGGCGCTTCGCGCTGCTGTGCGCGGCCGCCGCGGCCACCGGCGCCGGCACCAACACCGGCATGCTGACCATCCAGCGCACCGCCGGTGCCGCAGCGCGCGACAGCCTGGAGCGGGTGCGCATCTTCAGCTGGCTGGGCGTGGCACCCTCGTTCGCCAACGTGCTGGGGCCGGTGGCGGTCGGTCTGCTGATCGACGCCGGCGGCTTCGGCGCGGCGCATGCGCTGGTGCTGCTGCTGCCGCTGGCCACGCTGGCCACGGCGCGGCGTGTGCCGCGGCTGCCGCTGCGCCCGGTGCCGGCGCCGCGCGGGCTGTTCGGCTCGTGGGAACTGCTGCGCGCGCCGGGCATGGCGCGGCTGCTGCTGGTCAACTGGCTGCTGTCTATGTGCTGGGACGTGCACACCTTCGCCGTGCCCCTGCTGGGCCACGAGCGCGGCTTCAGCGCATCGACCATCGGCCTGGTGCTGGGCAGCTTCACGCTCAGCGTCACCCTGGTGCGCCTGGCCATCCCCTGGCTGGCGCACCGGCTCAACGAACTCGTGGTGCTGCGCGCCGCGATGCTGGGCTGCGGGTTGGTGTTCGCGCTGTACCCGCTGGCCCACAACCCCTGGCTGATGGGCCTGTGCGCGGTGGGCCTGGGCCTTGCGCTGGGCAGCGTGCAGCCCATGGTGATGAGCCTGCTGCACGAGCTGACCCCCGACGAGCGCCATGGCGAGGCGCTGGCCCTCCGCTCGATGGCGATCAACACCTCGAGCACGCTGATGCCCCTGCTGTTCGGCGCCGCCGGCACGCTGGCTGGCGCCGGCCTGCTGTTCTGGGTGGTGGGCGCGCTGGTGGCCAGTGGCGCCTGGCCGGCCAAGGCCCTGGCGGCGCACCGCTGACGGCCGTCCGGCAGGCCTGCGCCCAACGCGGCGCCTGCCTCAGGCGTTCAGAAGCGGATGCCCGGGGGGCTGGTGGACGGCGCGACCGGCGCCACCGGTGGCGCGGCCTGCGGCGCCGGGCGGTCGCCCGGCGGGGCCGCGGTGGCCACCGGCTCGTTGGCGGCGCGCGGCACCAGCGGCTGCGGCGCGGCGGGCTTCCAGTCGCGCGGCAGGCGCGACTCGCGCGGATAGCCGGCGACGTCCAGGTAGCTGTGCCAGTCGGGCTCGGAGAAGCCGCGCAGCGGCTGCGCGCCGATGGTCAGCGCCGGCACGGTGCGCCCGCCCATCAGGCGCTCCAGCGCCTGCGCATCCTCCTCGGACAGCACCTGCCGCTCGGCGAAGGGGATGCCGCGCTGCTGCAGCAGGCGACGGCCTTCGTCGCATGGGCGGCAGCCGGTGCTGCTGTACAGCGTGACCGGGTGCCGCTGCTGCGTCTGGCGCAGGTCCGGCGGCAAGACGGCATCGCTCGGTGGCGCGGTGCCGGTCACCCCCAGCGGCGTGACCTGGCCGCTGCCGCTGGGTGGCGGGCGGTCGCTGTAGGTGACGCGGCCATCGGGTCCGACGGTCTTGAACAGCGCCAGCGCCGGCGCGGCGGCCAGGGCCGCCAGCAGCAGGGCAGCGGCGCCGCGCATCATGGCGCGGCGGCGCGCGCCGACTGCAGCGTGTTGGCCAGCAGCATCGCGATGGTCATCGGGCCCACGCCTCCGGGCACCGGGGTGATCCAGCCGGCCACCTGCGAGACAGCGTCGAAGTCGACGTCGCCGGCCAGCTTGCCGGCGCGCGGCTCGCCCTCGGGAATGCGGTTGATGCCCACGTCGATGACCAGCGCGCCGGGCTTGACCATGTCGGCGGTGATCATCGCGCGCCGGCCCACCGCGGCGACCAGGATGTCGGCCTGCCGCGTGTGCGCCGCCAGGTCGGGCGTGGCGCTGTGGCAGACGGTGACCGTGGCATGCGCCTGCAGCAGCAGCAAGGCCATCGGCTTGCCCACGGTGTTGCTGCGCCCCACCACCACGGCATGCTTGCCGCGCAGCGCCACACCGGTGCTCTCGATGAGCTTCATGCAGCCGTAGGGCGTGGCGGCACGGAAGCCGGGCAGACCGCTCATCAGCTGGCCCATCGAATGGATGCTGAAGCCGTCGACGTCCTTGTGCGGCGCGATCGCCTCGATGACGCGCTGCGCGTCGATGTGCGGCGGCAGCGGCATCTGCACCAGGATGCCGTGGATCGCCGGGTCGGCGTTGAGCGCGGTGACGCGGGCCAGCAGGTCGGTCTCGGTCATCGCCGCCGGGTAGGTCTCGAGCACCGAGTGCAGGCCATGCTCGGCGCAGGCCTTGACCTTGCTGCGCACGTAGACGCCGCTGGCCGGGTCGTCGCCGACCAGGATCACCGCCAAGCCGGGCCGGCGGCCGGCCTGCGCCAGCGCCGCCGCCTCGCGGCCGACTTCGGCGCGCAGCTCGCGCGCCAGCGCGGCGCCGTCGATCAGCTGGGCCGGCATCTCAGGGTCGGGGGCAGGCCATCAGCTTCAGGCCTTGGCCGGCGCACCGAGCGCGATCTTCAGCAGGTCGGCCACGGTGTTGGCGTTGAGCTTCTCCATGATGTTGGCGCGGTGCGCCTCCACCGTCTTGATCGAGATGCCCAGGTCGTCGGCGATCTGCTTGTTCAGGCGGCCGGCGACGATGCGCTCCAGCACCTGGCCCTCGCGCGTGGTCAGGCGCGACAGCAGCGCGTCGCGGCTGGCCTGCTCCTGGTGCTGGCTGAAGGCGCTGCGCGCGGTGTCGAGCATGCGTTCGACCAGGCCCAGCAGCTCTTCTTCCTTGAACGGTTTCTCGATGAAGTCCATCGCGCCCTTCTTCATCGTCGTCACCGCCATCGGCACGTCGCCATGGCCGGTGATGAAGACGATGGGCAGCGGGCTCTTGCGCTCGACCAGCCGATCCTGCAGTTCCAGCCCGCTCATGCCGTCCATGCGGATGTCGGCGATCAGGCAGGCCACCTCGCGTGGGTCGAAGCGCGAGAGAAAGGACTCGGCCGAGTCAAAGCACTTGACGCGGTAGTCCTTGCCCTCGAGCAGCCACTGCAGCGAATCGCGCACGGCCTCGTCATCGTCGACGACGTAGACGGTGCCCTTCTTGGGGATCAGGCTCATTCCGGTGCGACGGCCGGCGAGGCCGTGGTGTTCGTGGGAGACGAGGCTGCGGGCGTCGCGGCCGCCGCGTCGCTGCGTGAGGGCAACTCGACGGGCAGCGTGAACGTGAACCGGCAGCCGGCGATCTGCGTGCCATTGTAGAGATTCTGCGCGCGCATCCGGCCGCGGTGCGACTCGACGATGCTGCGGCACAGGCTGAGGCCTATGCCCAGGCCCTCGGCCTTGGTCGAGAAGAAGGCCTCGTAGAGCCGGCCGATGACCTCGTCCTGGATGCCCGGGCCCTGGTCGGTGACGCTGAACTCGATCACGCCGCCCTCCTCGGGGGTGTGGCGCGGCACCACGCGCAGTTCGATGTGGCGCCGCGCCGGCGGCATCTGCGCGTTGTCGATGGCCTCGGCGGCGTTGCGCAGCAGGTTCATCAGCACCTGCTCGATCAGGATCGGGTCGACCATCAGCGTGGGCAGGCGCTGGGCGACGTAGATCTGGATGGCGACGTTGCGACGGCGCAGCTCGATGCCGGCCAGTTCCACCGCGTCCTCGACGATCTGCTGGGCCGCAGCCGGCTGTCGCTGCGGTTCGCTGCGCTTCACGAAGGAGCGGATGCGGTGGATGATCTGCCCGGCGCGCTCGGCCTGGTGCGCCGTCTTGCGCAGTGCGGCAACGAGGTCGTCACGCGCGATCGACTCGGCCTGCACGCGGCTGACCATGCCGTTGCAGTAGTTGGTGATGGCGGTGAGCGGCTGGTTCAGCTCGTGCGCCACCGAGCTGGCCATCTCGCCCATGGTCATCAAGCGGCTGGTGACCTGGGCCTTCTCCGCCTGCGCCGCAGCCTGCAGTTCGGCGCGCAGGCGCGCGGTGATGTCGGTGGCGATCAGCATCTGCGCCAGCCGGCCGTCGGTCCACTGCAGGTAGCGCGCGCGCACGTCGAACCACTTCTGCAGGCCCTCGACATAGACCTCGCGCGGGTTGGCGCCGCCGTGCGTCAGCTCTTCGGTGGGCAGGCCCGAGAGGTGGTCGACCTCGTCGTCGGCCTGGAAGCTGCTGCTGCCGCCGCCGCCAGCCAGCAGCTGGTGGCCGGCGGCGTCGGCGCCGAACCACAGCCGGTAGCTGCGGTTGACGAACAGCAGCTCACCCTGCTGCACCGACAGCACCGAGACCGCGGCGTCCAGGCCCTCGAGCACGGTGGTGAAGCGCTCGTGGCTGGCCGAGAGCTGGTCGCGGATGCGCTTGGCCTCGGTGATGTTGGTCATCGAGGTCATCCAGCCGGTCTGCTGGCCGCGGGCGTCGATCAGCGGGCTGACGTACATGCGCGCGTCGAAGGTGCTGCCGTCCTTGCGCATCAGGCGCACCTCGATGCCGCCGCTGGGCGAGCGGCCGAGCAGTTCCTGCTGCAGCAGCCGGGTGTTTTCCTCGACGCGCTCGGGCGGCCAGTAGGGGTAGGGCGGCAGCCGCCCGACCAGTTCCCCGGCGCTGTAGCCGGTCATCTGGCAGAAGGCGGCGTTGACGTAGCTGATGCGGCCCTCCAGGTCCATGGCGCGCATGCCGGTGGGCATGCTGTTCTCCATCGCGCGGCGGAAGTTGGTCTCCTGCACCAGGGCGGCCTGGATCTGCGCGCGCCGGCGCATGTGGCGCCAGGTGCCCAGCAGCATCCATACCGTGAGCACCGACAGCGCCATCACCATCCAGAACAGGGTGTTGCCGATCAGGCCGATGCTGGTGCGCCAACCCTGGGCGCGCAGCAGCAGGCCGTTGAGGGCGGGGGTCAGCGGCGCGTCGCTGACGATGGGCGCCAGCCGTCGCTCCCTTCCTGGCAGCGGCGTGACGGTGGCGGCCAGCGTGCGGTCCTGCTCGTCGACGAGGGCGATCACATGGCGCTGCGACACGTCGGCAGGAACGAAGTGGCGCACCAGGTTCTCGACCGAGTACTCGGCGATGAGCACGCCCGAGAAGGCGCCGCGGTCGACCAGCGGCACCTGAAGCTGGAACACCGGCACCCCGGCACCATCGGCGAAGGCGCGCGAGTAGGCCGTCGAACGGGTGTCGCGCGCGGCGCGGAAGGTTGCCTCCGGCTCCTGGCTGCTGCCTTCGGAGGGCAGCGACAGCTCGGGGACGTCGGGCCCGACCCCCAGTTGGTAGAGCAGCGCGCGGTGGCTGGCGCGCACCCGGCGGCGGGCGTCTATCCAGGTCAGGTGGGTGATCTCGGGGCGCTCGCGGGCGAAGGTGAGCGCCTGGCCCGTGAACTCGTCGGCGTCGGTGGCGCGCGTGACGATGTCCCGCGCCATGCGGATCAGCACCTCCTGGTTCTGGATCAGGCGCAGCCCGATCTGCTGCTGGGTGATCTCGATGTCGCGCTTGACCGACTCGGTCTCGCGCTCGATCTCTTCGTTGCGCAGGTACCAGAAGGCAGAGACGATGGCGGCGAGGAACAGCAGCACCGACAGCAGGGGCCCCAGGGTGGCAAAGCGGTCCTGCCGGGCCGGCGTTTGGCGGCGCCACCAGCGGGCCAGCGCGCGCGCGGCGGCGGGCAGCGTTTGCCCAGCCGGGACCTGTGGCTTGGGGCGCGGTGTCATCGGCCTGGATTATCGGGGGCTGCAGGCAGGCGGCCCCGCGGCTGGCCGCCTTCGTCGGGCATAGTTCCATAATGCGGAAGGTCGCAGCACTATTTGAAATTGTGTGGTTGTATGACACACTTCGCGCCAGCCTCTCAACAAACCAACAGGAGACAAGCATGGCCGAGTCCGCCGCGCCCCAGCCCGACCTTGACAACCAGGAAACCCGAGAGTGGCTGGACGCACTGAGCGCCGTCATCGAGGCCGAGGGCCCCGACCGCGCCCACTACCTGCTGGAGCAGCTGATCGAGCATGCGCGCCAGAACAGCATCGAGCGCCCGTTCTCGGCCAACACCGGCTACGTCAACACCATCGAGCCCGACGAGGAGGAGCGCAGCCCCGGCAACCTCGACCTCGAGGGACGGCTGCGTGCCTACATGCGCTGGAACGCGATGGCCATGGTGGTCAAGGCCAACCGCCTGAACCCCGAGGACGGCGGCGACCTGGGTGGCCACATCAGCAGCTTCCAGAGCCTGGCGCACATGTTTGCCGCCGGCTTCAACCACTTCTGGCATGCCGACACGCCCGAGCATGGCGGCGACCTGCTCTACATCCAGGGCCACAGCGCGCCCGGCATCTACGCCCGCGCCTTCCTCGAGGGCCGGCTGAGCGAGGAGCAGCTGCTCAACTTCCGCCAGGAGGTGGGTGGCAAGGGCCTGTCCAGCTACCCGCACCCCAAGCTGATGCCGGGCTTCTGGCAGTTCCCCACCGTCAGCATGGGCCTGGGCCCGCTGATGGCGATCTACCAGGCGCGCTTCCTGAAGTACCTGCATGCACGCGGCATCGCCGACACCAGCAAGCGCAAGGTCTGGGTGTTCTGCGGCGACGGCGAGATGGACGAGCCCGAGAGCCTGGGCGCCATCGGCATGGCGGCGCGCGAGAAGCTGGACAACCTGATCTTCGTCATCAACTGCAACCTGCAGCGCCTGGACGGCCCGGTGCGCGGCAACGGCAAGATCATCCAGGAGCTGGAGGGTGAGTTCCGCGGCTCGGGCTGGAACGTCCTGAAGCTGATCTGGGGCAGCAACTGGGACCCGCTGCTGGCGCGCGACAAGGACGGCGCGCTGCGCAAGATCATGATGGACACGCTGGACGGCGACTACCAGGCCTTCAAGGCCAACGACGGCGCCTTCGTCCGCAAGCACTTCTTCGGCCGTGACCCGCGCACGCTGGAGCTGGTGGCCAAGATGAGCGACGACGACATCTGGGCCCTGCGCCGCGGTGGCCACGATGCGCAGAAGGTCTACGCCGCCTTCCACCGTGCCCACCACCACCAGGGCCAGCCCACGGTGCTGCTGGTGAAGACGGTGAAGGGCTACGGCATGGGCCGCGCCGGCGAGGGCAAGAACACCGCCCACCAGACCAAGAAGCTGACCGACGACGACATCCGCTACTTCCGCGACCGCTTCAACATCCCCATTCCCGACAGCGAGCTGCCCAAGATCCCGTTCTACAAGCCGGCCGACGACACGCCGGAGATGAAGTACCTGCATGGCCAGCGGCAGAAGCTGGGCGGCTACCTGCCGCAGCGGCGCGCCAAGGCCGACGAGAGCTTCACCGTGCCGTCGCTGGACACCTTCAAGGCGGTGCTCGAGCCCACGGCGGCAGGGCGCGAGATCAGCACCACCCAGGCCTACGTGCGCTTCCTGACCCAGCTGCTGCGCGACCAGGCGCTGGGGCCGCGCGTCGTGCCCATCCTGGTCGACGAGGCACGCACCTTCGGCATGGAGGGCCTGTTCCGCCAGATCGGCATCTACAACCCCGAGGGCCAGAAGTACACGCCGGTCGACAAGGACCAGGTGATGTACTACCGCGAGGCCGAGAACGGCCAGATCCTGCAGGAGGGCATCAACGAGGCTGGCGGCATGGCCAGCTGGATCGCCGCGGCGACGTCGTACTCGACGAACAACCGCATCATGGTGCCTTTCTACATCTACTACTCGATGTTCGGCTTCCAGCGCATCGGCGACCTGGCCTGGGCCGCCGGCGACATGCAGGCGCGCGGCTTCCTGCTCGGCGGCACCAGCGGCCGCACCACGCTCAACGGCGAGGGCCTGCAGCACGAGGACGGCCACAGCCACATCCTGGCCGGCACCATCCCCAACTGCATCAGCTACGACCCCAGCTTCGCGCATGAGGTGGGGGTGATCCTGCACCATGGCCTCAAGCGCATGGTCGAGCGCCAGGAGAACGTCTTCTACTACCTGACCCTGCTCAACGAGAACTACGCGATGCCTGGGCTGAAGCCGGGCACCGAGGAGCAGATCATCAAGGGCATGTACCTGCTGGAGGAGGGCGCGAAGAAGACGCCGCGCGTCAACCTGCTGGGCAGCGGCACCATCCTGCGCGAGAGCATCGCCGCCAAGCAGCTGCTCGAGGACGACTGGGGCGTCGCCGCCAACGTCTGGAGCTGCCCCAGCTTCAACGAGCTGGCCCGCGACGGCCAGGACTGCGAGCGCTGGAACCTGCTGCACCCCAGCCAGGAGCCGCGCGTGCCCTTCGTCACCGAGCAGCTCGCGCCGCATGCCGGCCCGGTGATCGCCAGCACCGACTACATGAAGAACTACGCCGAGCAGATTCGCGCTTTCGTTCCCAAGGGGCGGCCGTACAAGGTGCTGGGCACCGACGGCTTCGGTCGCAGCGACTTCCGCAGCCGGCTGCGCGAGCACTTCGAGGTCAACCGCCACTACATCGTGATCGCCGCGCTGCACGCGTTGGCCGAGGTGGGCACGCTGCCCCCGGCCAAGGTGGCCGAGGCGATCAGGAAGTACTGCATCGACGCCGACAAGATCAACCCGCTGTACGCCTGATCCGGGCCGGCAACAAGAAGGAGACGAGACCCATGGCAAGGATCGAGGTGAAGGTGCCGGACATCGGCGACTTCAAGGACGTCGAGGTGATCGAGCTGCTGGTCAAGCCGGGCGACAAGGTCGCGGTGGACCAGTCGCTGCTCACCGTCGAGAGCGACAAGGCGTCGATGGAGATCCCGTCGTCGCACGCCGGCGTCGTCAAGGAACTGAAGGTGCAGCTGGGCGACAAGGTCAACGAGGGCAGCCTGGTGCTGGTGTTGGAAGGCGAGGGCGGCGGCGATGCCGCGGCCCCCGCGCCCGCGCCGGCCCCCGCCGCGCAGAAGGCGAGCGGGGCGGCACCGGCACCCGAGTCCGCGCCGGCGCCATCGTCGAGCGGCGAGAAGTTCGACGTGGTGGTGCCCGACATCGGCGACTTCGACGAGGTCGCGGTGATCGAGGTCTTCGTCAAGCCCGGCGAGAAGGTCAAGGTCGAGCAGAGCCTGATCACCGTCGAGAGCGACAAGGCCTCGATGGAGATCCCCTCCTCGCATGCTGGCGAGGTGCTGGAGCTGCTGGTCAAGCTGGGCGACAAGGTGGCCAAGGGCACACCCATCGTGCGCCTGCGGGCCGCCGGCGGCGCGCCTGCCACGGCGCCTGCTGCGGCACCGGCCGCCGCAGCGCCCGCCTTGCCCGCGGCGCCGGCGCCCGTCGCCGCGGCGGCGCCTGCCGCCACGGTGCCGCCTCACGACCCCACGGCGCCCAAGGGCAGGCTGCCGCACGCCTCGCCGACGATACGCAAGCTGGCGCGCGAACTGGGCGTGCCGCTGGACGAGGTGGCCGGCAGCGGCCCCAAGGGCCGCATCACCCAGCCCGACGTGCAGGGCTTCGTCAAGCAGGTGATGAGCGGCGCTGTGCAGACCGCGGCGCAGAAGGCCAAGGCCCCGGCGGCCGCGGCCGCCGGCGGTGGCATGCCCGGCGTGCTGGCGTGGCCGCAGGTCGACTTCGCCAAGTTCGGCGAGGTCAGGCGCCAGCCGCTGTCGCGCATCAAGAAGATCAGCGGCGCCAACCTGCACCGCAACTGGGTGGTGATCCCGCATGTCACCAACCACGACGACGCCGACATCACCGAGCTCGAGGCCTTCCGCGTCCAGCTCAACAAGGAGCACGAGAAGGCCGGCATCAAGGTCACCATGCTGGCCTTCCTGATCAAGGCCTCGGTGGCGGCGCTGAGGAAGTTCCCCGAGTTCAATGCCAGCCTCGACGGCGACGAGCTGGTGCTGAAGAACTACTTCCACGTCGGCTTCGCCGCCGACACCCCGAACGGCCTGGTGGTGCCGGTGATCAAGGACGCCGACAAGAAGGGCATCCTGCAGATCAGCCAGGAGATGAGCGAGCTGGCCAAGAAGGCGCGCGACGGCAAGCTGGGCCCGGCCGACATGCAGGGCGGCTGCTTCAGCATCAGCAGCCTGGGCGGCATCGGGGGGCGCTACTTCACGCCCATCATCAACGCGCCCGAGGTGGCCATCATGGGTGTCTGCCGCAGCAGCACCGAGCCGGTCTGGGACGGCAAGGCCTTCCAGCCGCGGCTCATGCTGCCGCTGTCCTTGAGCTGGGACCACCGCGTGATCGACGGCGCCGCCGCGGCGCGCTTCAACGCCTATTTCGCGTCGCTGCTGGCGGACTTCCGCCGCATCGCGCTCTGAGCCGGGAGACGAACGGATGGCACAGACCGTCGAGATCAAGGTCCCCGACATCGGCGACTTCAAGGACGTCGCCGTGATCGAGCTGCTGGTCAAGCCCGGTGACCTGGTGAAGGCCGAGCAGAGCCTGATCACCGTCGAGAGCGACAAGGCGTCGATGGAGATCCCGTCGTCGCAGGCCGGCCGGGTGGCCGAGCTGAAGGTGGCGCTGGGCGACACCGTCAACGAAGGCAGCGTGATCCTGCTGCTGGAGACCGAGGCTGCGGCCGCTGCGGCGCCTGCGCCGGCCCCTGCCAAGGCCCCGGCCGCGGCACCCGCCGCCGCACCGGTGCCCGCGCCGCAGGCTGCCAGCTACGCCGGCGGCGCCGACCACGAATGCGACCTGCTGGTGCTGGGCGCCGGCCCGGGCGGCTATTCGGCGGCTTTCCGCGCCGCAGACCTGGGGCTGAAGGTGGTGCTGGTGGAGCGCTACGCCTCGCTGGGCGGTGTGTGCCTCAACGTGGGCTGCATTCCCAGCAAGGCGCTGCTGCATGTGGCGGCGGTGATGGACGAGGTCAAGCACTTCGCCGACCTGGGCGTGAGCTACGGCAGCCCGGTGGTCGAGCCGGGCAAGCTGCTGGCACACAAGAACAAGGTGGTGGGCAAGCTCACCGGCGGCCTGGCGGCGATGGCCAAGATGCGCAAGGTGACGGTGCTGCGCGGCTATGGCGCCTTCGTCGACCCGCATCACCTGAAGGTCGAGGAAACCCGCGGCGATGCGCAGGCCAAGACCGGCCAGACGCAGACGGTGCGCTTCAAGCAGTGCATCGTCGCCGCCGGCTCGCAGGCCGTGCGGCTGCCCTTCCTGCAGGCCAACGGCTTGGATCAGGACGAGCGCATCGTCGACAGCACCGGTGCACTGCAGCTGCGCCAGGTGCCCAAGCGCATGCTGGTCATCGGCGGCGGCATCATCGGCCTGGAGATGGGCACCGTCTACAGCACGCTGGGCGCGCGCCTGGACGTGGTCGAGATGCTCGACGGGCTGATGCAGGGTGCCGACCGCGACCTGGTCAAGGTCTGGCAGAAGCTGAACGCGCCGCGCTTCGACAAGGTCATGCTGAAGACCAAGACCGTTGGCGCCGAGGCCACCGCCGACGGCATCCGCGTGATGTTCGAGGGCCTGGACGGCGCCAAGAGCGAGGGTGTCTACGACCTGGTGCTGCAGGCCGTGGGCCGCAGCCCCAACGGCAGGAAGATCGCCGCCGACAAGGCCGGCGTGGTGGTGGGTGAGCGTGGCTTCATCCCGGTGGACGCACAGATGCGCACCAACGTGCCGCACATCTTCGCCATCGGCGACATCGTCGGCCAGCCCATGCTGGCGCACAAGGCGGTGCACGAGGCGCATGTGGCGGCCGAGGTGGCCGCGGGCACGTTGCAGGGCGACGATAAGCTGGCGCGTGCGCGCTTCGATGCCCGCGTGATCCCCAGCGTGGCCTACACCGACCCCGAGGTGGCCTGGGTGGGCCTGACCGAGGACGAGGCCAAGGCGCGCGGCGTGGCGGTGAAGAAGGGCCTGTTCCCGTGGACGGCCTCGGGGCGGGCGATCGCCAACGGCCGCGACGAGGGCTTCACCAAGCTGCTGTTCGATGCCGAGACCCACCGAATCGTGGGCGGCGGCATCGTCGGCACGCATGCCGGCGACATGATCGGCGAGATCGCGCTGGCCATCGAGATGGGTGCCGACGAGGTCGACATCGGCAAGACCATCCACCCGCATCCGACGCTGGGGGAGAGCATCGGCATGGCGGCCGAGGTGGCGCACGGCAGCTGCACCGACCTGCCGCCGGCGCGGCGCTGAGGGCGGCGCCGAAGGCACACAGGGGCCTGGCGGCCCCTGTCTCGTCTGCGGCTTGCGGCGCCGATCGACCCCTGGGCGGGCCGGCGCGCTGGCGGACGGGGCGGGATTCGAACCCGCGGAGGGCTGTTAACCCTCACACGCTTTCCAGGCGTGCGACTTAAACCGCTCATCCACCCGTCCGGAGCCGCGCATTCTAGCCGCCGCGCCCCTGTGCACCGCGGGCCTGCGTCAGGCCTGCGCCGACGGGCTCCAGGCATGCGCGCGCAGCCAGTCCAGCAGCACGTATTCCAGCGCCCGCTCGTGGGTGGCCTCCAACACCACCGGCGGCGCGCACCCGGCCGCGTAGGCCTCGCGCCAGCGGTGCACGCAGACGCACCAGCGGTCGCCGGGCTTGAGCCCGCGGAAGCGCCACTCGGGGCGCGGCGTGATCAGGTCGTTGCCGCGCTCCATCTGGAAGTTGAGGAACTCGACGCTGACGCGCGCGCACACCACGTGGCTGCCGGCATCGTGCAGGTCGCTGTGGCAGCAGCCGTCGCGAAGCCAGCCGGTCAGCGGGTCGAACGAGCAGGCCTGGAGCGGCTGGCCCAGCACGTTGCGCGCACCGGTGAGCGCCTCGTCGCGCCGGTCGATGTCGTCGGCCATGACCGCGTTGGATCCGGCGTGCCTCAGCCCGTGGCCTTGCCGCCCTTGAGCAGCGCCATGGCCGTGCCGATCAGCCCCGCCACCTCGCCCATGTGGCCGGGCACGATCATCGTGTTGTTCTTCTGCGCCAGCTGGCTGTAGGCGTCGACCGCCTTCTCGGCCACCTTCAGCTGCACCGCCTGCTCGCCGCCGGGCTGCTGGATGGCGTCGGCGATCTTGCGGATGGCCTCGGCGGTGGCCGTGGCCACCGCCTTGATCGCCTCGGCCTCGCCCTGGGCCTTGTTGATCTCGGCCTGCTTCTCGCCCTCGCTGCGGGCGATGAAGGCCTCGCGCTCGCCGGTGGCGATGTTGATCTGCTCCTGGCGCCGGCCCTCGGAGGCGGCGATCAGCGCGCGCTTCTCGCGTTCGGCGGTGATCTGCGCCTGCATCGAGCGCAGGATCTCGGCCGGCGGCGTGAGGTCCTTGATCTCGTAGCGCAGCACCTTGACGCCCCAGTTCAGCGCCGCGTCGTCGAGCGCGCTGACCACGGTGGCGTTGATCAGGTCGCGCTCCTCGAAGGTCTTGTCCAGCTCCATCTTGCCGATGACGCTGCGCAGCGTGGTCTGCGCCAGCTGGGTGATGGCCACGATGTAGTCGCTGCTGCCGTAGCTGGCGCGCATCGGGTCGGTGACCTGGAAGTACAGGATGCCGTCGACCTGCAGCTGGGTGTTGTCCTTGGTGATGCAGACCTGGCTGGGCACGTCCAGCGGCACCTCCTTCAGCGAGTGCTTGTAGGCCACACGCTCGACGAATGGGATGACGAACTTCAGGCCCGGCGTCAGCGTGCGGTCGAAGCGGCCCAGCCGCTCGACCACCCAGGCATGCTGCTGCGGCACGATCTTGAAGGTGCGGACGACGAAGATCGCCGCGATGACGGCCAGGACGAGGGCGAGTTCCATGGGGCTCCGGGGGCGGACAAAGAGAAGGGGGGAAAAGCGCCGAGGTCAGCGGGCCACGGCCGGCGCCACGCGCAGCTGGTTGCCGTCGAGCGCGACGATCACATGCTCGCCGGGCTGGGGCTGGCCGCTGCCGACGTAGCGCACCGACCAGGCTGCACCCCGGTACTGCACGCGTGCCGTGCCATCGACGCCCCATTGTTCGACGCGCAGCGCCTGGCCCACGTCGAGGTTGACGTCGCGGTTGCTGCCTGGGGGGGGCGATCGGGGCGCACGGGCGCGGCGGTAGTGCCACACGGCCGTCGCGCCACCACCGACCAGCGCCGCGGCGGCGATCTGCATGGCACTGGACAGCCCCAGGTGCGCCGCCACGGCGCCGGCCGCGGCACCCAGGGCAAACATCAGCAGGTAGAAGCTGCCGGTGGCCAGCTCGGCGGCCACCAGCACGCCGGCCAGCACCCACCAGGTCGTCGAATCGCTCCAGTCCATCGTCGTCTCCATGCGCCGGCGCGGCCGCAGCCTGCCGCGACGCGGCCCGGCCAGTGTATCCAGCCGCCGACTCCCCGGCCCCTACACTTACGCGCTCTTTTCAATCACGACGTTGCCGACCGAGGCCCCGCCATGCTGCGCTTTCACTTCCCCATCGTGATCATCGACGAGGACTACCGCTCCGAAAACACCTCGGGGCTGGGCATCCGCGCGCTGGCACAGGCGGTCGAAAAGGAGGGCTTCGAGGTGCTGGGCGCCACCAGCTACGGCGACCTGAGCCAGTTCGCGCAGCAGCAAAGCCGCGCCAGCGCGTTCATCCTGTCCATCGACGACGAGGAGTTCGGCACCGGCGACGAGGAGTCGGCGGCGGTGGTCAACCTGCGCCGCTTCGTGCAGGAGATCCGCTTCAAGAACGCCGACATCCCGATCTACATCTACGGCGAGACGCGCACCTCCGAGCACATCCCCAACGACGTGCTGCGCGAGCTGCACGGCTTCATCCACATGTTCGAGGACACGCCGGAGTTCGTCGCCCGGCACATCATCCGCGAGGCGCGCAGCTACCTCGACGGCCTGGCGCCGCCCTTCTTCAAGGCGCTGATGGACTACGCGCAGGACGGCTCCTACAGCTGGCACTGCCCGGGGCACAGCGGCGGCGTGGCCTTCCTGAAGAGCCCGGTGGGCCAGATGTTCCACCAGTTCTTCGGCGAGAACATGCTGCGCGCCGACGTCTGCAACGCCGTCGAGGAACTCGGCCAGTTGCTCGACCACACCGGCCCGGTGGCGGCCAGCGAGCGCAACGCGGCACGCATCTTCAACGCCGACCACTGCTTCTTCGTCACCAACGGCACCTCGACGTCGAACAAGATGGTCTGGCACCACACGGTGGCGCCGGGTGACGTGGTGGTGGTCGACCGCAACTGCCACAAGAGCATCCTGCACAGCATCATCATGACCGGCGCCGTGCCGGTGTTCCTGACGCCCACGCGCAACCACTTCGGCATCATCGGGCCGATCCCCGAAAGCCAGTTCTCGCGCGAGGCGATCGAGAAGAAGATCGCCGCCAACCCGCTGCTGAAGGGCGTCGATCCGAAGAAGGTCAGGCCGCGCATCGTGACGCTGACACAGAGCACCTACGACGGCGTGCTCTACAACACCGAGACCATCAAGCGCAACCTGGACGGCTACGTCGGCACGCTGCACTTCGACGAGGCCTGGCTGCCGCACGCCGCCTTCCACAAGTTCTACGGCGCCTTCCACGCGATGGGCAAGAACCGCCCGCGGCCGCAGGAGGCGGTGGTCTACGCCACGCAGAGCACGCACAAGCTGCTGGCCGGCCTGAGCCAGGCCAGCCAGGTGCTGGTGCAGGACTCGCAGACGGTGAAGCTGGACCGGCACCTCTTCAACGAGGCCTACCTGATGCACACCAGCACCAGCCCGCAGTACGCCATCATCGCCAGCTGCGACGTGGCCGCGGCGATGATGGAGCCGCCCGGCGGCACGGCGCTGGTCGAGGAGAGCCTGAAGGAGTCGCTGGAGTTCCGCCGCGCCATGCGCAAGGTGGAGAAGGACTACGCCGGCGACTGGTGGTTCAAGGTCTGGGGCCCGGACAAGCTGGCCGCCGAGGGCATCGGCACGCAGGCCGACTGGGTGCTGGGCGCGAAGTCCAAGTGGCATGGCTTCGGCGCGCTGGCCACCGGCTTCAACATGCTGGACCCGATCAAGTGCACCATCATCACGCCGGGTCTGGACGTCAACGGCCGCTTCGCCAAGACCGGCATCCCGGCCAGCATCCTGACCAAGTTCCTCGCCGAGCACGGCGTGGTGGTCGAGAAGACCGGCCTGTACTCGCTGTTCATCATGTTCACCATCGGCATCACCAAGGGCCGCTGGAACACCATGCTGACGGCGCTGCAGCAGTTCAAGGACGACTACGACCGCAACCAGCCGCTGTGGCGCATCCTGCCCGAGTTCTGCGCCAAGTTCCCGGTCTACGAGCGCATGGGCCTGCGCGACCTCTGCCAGGCCATCCACCAAGCCTATGCCAAGGGCGACATCGCGCGCCTGACCACCGACATGTACCTGTCGGACCTGCACCCGGCGATGAAGCCCAGCGACGCCTACGCCCGCATCGCCCACCGCGAGACCGAGCGCGTGCCCATCGATGAGCTCGAAGGGCGCATCACCACGGCCCTGCTGACGCCGTATCCGCCGGGCATCCCGCTGCTGATCCCGGGCGAGCGCTTCAACCGCAAGATCGTCGACTACCTGAAGTTCACGCGCGCCTTCAACGCCGCCTTCCCGGGCTTCCACACCGACGTGCACGGCCTGGTCGAGGAGGAGGTGGGCGCCGACGGCACGCGGCGCTACTCGGTGGACTGCGTGCGCGGCTGAGCGTCGCGCCCGGCGTGGCCTGCGCCCGCGCGGCCTCCCGGCAGCGGGCGCCCGGCCGGTTTAGGCGCCGGGCTCGCCCAGCGCCACCTGGCTGAAGCCGCCGTCGACGTAGACGATCTCGGCGCTGATGCCACCGGCCAGGTCGGACAGCAGGAAGGCCGCGGCGTTGCCCACGTCGTCGAGGGTGATGGTGCGGCGGATCGGCGTCTGCGCGGCAAAGGCCGTCAGCAGCTTGCCGAAGTCCTTGATGCCCGACGCGGCCAGCGTCTTGATCGGCCCGGCCGAGATGCCGTTGACGCGGATGCCGCGCCCGCCCAGGCTCTGCGCCAGGAAGCGCACGCTGCTCTCCAGCGAGGCTTTGGCCAGGCCCATGGTGTTGTAGTTGGGCACCACGCGCACGGCGCCCAGGTAGCTCAGCGTCAGCAGTGCGGCGCCGGGGCGCAGCCGCGGCAGCGCCGCCTTGGCCATGGCCGGGAAGCTGTAGGCGGAGATCTCGTGCGCGGTGCGGAACGCCTCGCGGCTCAGGCCCTCGAGGAAGTCGCCGGCGATGGCCTCGCGCGGGGCGAAGGCGATGGCGTGCACGAAGCCGTCGAAGCCGTCCCAGCGCTCGCCCAGCTGGGCGAACAGGCGCTCGATCTGCGCGTCGTCGCCGACGTCGCATTCGAACACCCGGTCCGAACCGAACTCGGCGGCGAACTCGGTGATGCGGTCCTTGAAGCGCTCGCCGACGTAGCTGAAGGCGAGTTCGGCGCCTTCGCGGTGGCAGGCCCGCGCGATGCCGTAGGCGATCGAGCGGTTGGACAGCAGCCCGGTGATCAGCAGGCGCTTGCCGGCCAGGAAACCCATGTCGTCGACTCCATGCGGGGAAGGGCGCCGATTCTGGCACGCCCACTGCACACTTCGTGCCCGCGGTTGCCCTGGCAGCAAGGCGTGGCTATAATGCGCGCTTTCCGGGTAAAGCTGCGTGGGCGGGAATTCCAGCCCATTTTTTTTGCTCGATCGTCTGCTGCAGCAGCGGGCGGGTCCTTACGCCCCCGTGCCGGCCGGTTCCCAATGATGGGAGCGGGTCAGCCGGGCAGGGTGGATGGCCCGTTCTTGCCGTTGCAAGTTCCGGTCGCTGCGGCTTCCGCCCGGCGGCAAGGGGACGCGCCGTGAGGCGTTCCGCATCGACGAGCCCCCGGCAGTGGGGCGGAGCAGCACGGACTTGACGGCAGGCGGAGCACAGCGAAAAGGCAGCGGCGGCAGGGCCGGCGGCATGGGCCGCGGCGGCGCGCTGCGCGCTGGGCGTTCGCCGGCGCCGCGGCCCAGCGCCCCGCGCGCGCCCTCGCGGCCCTGGCGCGACAGCGTCGCGGCCACCGTCGCCGGGCTGGGCTACCAGCTGGTAGACGCCGAGCTGGTGGCCCGCGGGCTGCTGCGCGTCACCATCGACCGCGAGCCCGGCCGCAGCTACGCCACCGGGCCGGGCGAGTCGGTCCTGGTCGAGGACTGCGAGATCGTCACGCGCCAGCTGCAGTACGCGCTGGAGGTGGACGGGGCCGACTATGCGCGGCTGGAGGTCTCGTCGCCGGGGCTGGACCGGCCGCTGAAGACCGAGGCCGACCTGCGCCGCTTCTGCGGGCAGCTGGTGGCGCTGGTGCTGAAGGAGCCCTTTGCGGGCCGCAAGAACTGGAAGGGCCGGCTCGAGCCGGGCGCCGAGGGCGCCGGCTGGAGCCTGGTCATCGAGGACATGAAGCCGGCCCAGGTGCTGGGCTTCGAACTGCACGAAGTGCGCGAGGCCCACCTCGTGCCGGTGCTGGATTTCAAGGGCCGGCGCTCGCCTTCGGGTGCACCGGCAGCGGCCGACGAAGGCGCGGCAAAGGACACGGAGGCTGTGAAGCGATGAACCGCGAACTGTTGATGCTGGTGGACGCCATCTCGCGCGAGAAGTCCGTCGAACTGGACGTCGTCTACGGCGCCGTCGAGGCCGCGCTGGCGTCGGCCACGAAGAAGCTGCATGGCGGTGAGGTCGACATCCGCGTGGCCATCGACCGCGAGACCGGCGAGTACGAGACCTTCCGCCGCTGGCTGGTGGTCCCCGACGAGGCGGGGTTGCAGAACCCCGACTCGGAGGAGATGCTGTCGGACGCGCTCGAGCGCATCCCCGACATCGAGGTCGGTGACTACATCGAGGAAGCCGTCGAGTCGGTGCCCATCGGCCGCATCGGCGCGCAGGCCGCCAAGCAGGTCATCCTGCAGAAGATCCGCGACGCCGAGCGCGAGCAGCTGCTGTCGGATTTCCTCAGCCGTGGCGAGAAGATTTTCGTCGGCACCGTCAAGCGCCTGGACAAGGGCGACATCATCGTCGAGAGCGGGCGCGTCGAAGGCCGGCTCAAGCGCAACGAGATGATCCCCAAGGAGAACCTGCGCAGCGGCGACCGCGTGCGCGCCTTCATCCTGGGCGTCGACGAGACCCTGCGCGGGCCGCAGATCATGCTGTCGCGCAGCGCGCCGGGCTTCATGATGGAGCTGTTCGCGCAGGAGGTGCCCGAGATCGAGCAGGGCCTGCTCGAGATCAAGAGCTGCGCGCGCGACGCCGGCAGCCGGGCCAAGATCGCCGTCGTCAGCCACGACCGCCGCGTCGACCCGATCGGCACCTGCGTCGGCGTGCGCGGCTCGCGCGTCAACGCCGTCACCACCGAGCTGGCCGGCGAGCGCGTCGACATCGTGCTGTGGAGCGACGACCCGGCGCAGTTCGTCATCGGCGCGCTGGCGCCGGCCAACGTCAGCAGCATCGTCGTCGACGAGGAGCGCCACGCGATGGACGTGGTCGTCGACGAGGAGAACCTGGCCATCGCCATCGGTCGCGGCGGCCAGAACGTGCGCCTGGCCAGCGAACTCACCGGCTGGCGCATCAACATCATGACGGCCGAGGAATCCGAGGCCAAGCAGGCCACCGAGACCGAGTCGGTGCGCAAGGTCTTCGTCGAGAAGCTCGACGTCGACGAGGAGGTCGCCGACATCCTCATCGCCGAGGGCTTCACCAGCCTGGAAGAGGTCGCCTACGTGCCGCTGCAGGAACTGCTCGACATCGAGGGCTTCGACGAGGGCACGGTGCAGGAGCTGCGCACCCGCGCCAAGGATGCGCTGCTGACCATGGAGATCGAGGTCGAGGAGCAGGTCGAGGAGGTGTCGCAGGACCTGCGTGACCTCGAGGGCCTGACGCCCGAGCTGATCGCCAAGCTGGCCAGCAGCGGCATCCACTCGCGCGACGACCTGGCCGACCTGGCCGTCGACGAACTGACCGAGATGACCGGCATGGACGAGGAGCCGGCGCGCGAACTGATCATCAAGGCCCGCGAACACTGGTTCGCCGCCTGAAGCCGCAGCGCCGCCGCACCGCCGCCGCCGCCAAGACGAAGACATCAAGAGGAAAGCTGACCCATGGCCGTGACCACTGTCGCCCTGTTCGCTGCGCAGCTCGGTCGCCCGACCGAAATGCTGCTTGAACAGCTGCAATCCGCCGGCGTTCCCAAGAAGTCGCCCCATGACGACCTCACCGAGTCGGACAAGGAGCAGCTGCTGGAGCACCTGCGCAGCGTGCATGGCACCGCCGCCAGCGGCGAGCGCAAGAAGATCACGCTGACGCGCCGCTCCACCACCGAGATCAAGCAGGCCGATGCCAGCGGCCGTGCGCGCACCATCCAGGTCGAGGTGCGCAAGAAGCGCGTCTTCGTCAAGCGCGACGATGCCGCGACCGCGGTCGAGGAACCCGCAGGCCCCACGCCGCACGAGCTGGAGTTGCGCCGCCGCGAGGAAGAGGCACAGGCCAAGGCCGACGCGCTGCGCAAGCAGGAAGAGGAACTGGCGGCGCTGCGTCGCCAGCGCGAGGACAGCGAGCGCCAGGCCCGCGAGGCCGCCGAGGCTGCCGCCGCGAAGGCTGCCGCCGAAGCCGAGGCCCGGCAGGCCGCGGCCGCGGCCGCAGCCGCCGAGGCGGCCAAGCAGGCCGAGGCGGCGCCCCCCGCGGCAGCGGCTGCTGCCGGCGACGAGGCGCCAGCCAAGCCGGCACGCGGCAGGTCCAAGAAGGCAGCCGCGCCCGCGGACGCCGCCGAGGCCCCCCTGGCCGAGCCGGCCGCGCCGGCCGAGGCGCCCGCCGCCGAGACCAAGCCGGCCGAGCCGCCCAAGCCCGCCCTGCGGGTGGTCAAGGCCGCCGAGAAGGCCGCCGAGGACACCCAGCGCCAGGCCGAGCTGGAGCGCCGCCGCAAGGCCGCCGAGGCCGAAGCCGCGGCCATCCGCGCGATGATGGCCCAGCCCAAGAAGACGCTGGTGGCCAAGAAGCCCGAGGAGCCCAAGCCGGCCGAGGCCGCGATCAAGGGCACCATCCACAAGCCCAAGGGGGCACCGGGCGCCACGCCCGCCACGGCCACCGCGGCCAAGCCGGGTGACCGCAAGCAGGTCAAGAGCGAGAAGCTCTCGTCCAGCTGGGCCGACGACGCGAAGAAGCGCGGCCTGAAGACGCGCGGTGGCGGCGACGGTGGCGGCCGCGCCGGCTGGCGCTCGCCGCGTGGCGGCTCGCGCCGCGGCGACGACCGCAGCGGCGGCGGCAGCTTCAACGCCCCGGCCGAGTTCGTCGCGCAGGAGGTGCATGTGCCCGAGACCATTTCCGTGGCCGACCTGGCGCACAAGATGAGCGTCAAGGCCAGCGAGGTCATCAAGCAGCTGATGAAGCTGGGCCAGATGGTCACCATCAACCAGCAGCTGGACCAGGAGACGGCGATGATCGTCGTCGAGGAGATGGGCCACAAGGCGCTGGCGGCCAAGCTCGACGACCCCGAGGCCTTCACCGAAGAGGAGACCGCGGCCACCGACGCCGAGCTGCTGCCGCGCCCGCCGGTGGTCACGGTGATGGGCCACGTCGACCACGGCAAGACCTCGCTGCTGGACAAGATCCGCAGCGCCCGCGTCGCCTCGGGCGAGGCCGGCGGCATCACGCAGCACATCGGCGCCTACCACGTCGACACGCCGCGCGGCACCGTCACCTTCCTCGACACCCCGGGCCACGAGGCCTTCACCGCCATGCGCGCCCGCGGCGCCAAGGCCACCGACATCGTGATCCTGGTGGTCGCCGCCGACGACGGCGTGATGCCGCAGACCAAGGAAGCCATCCACCACGCCAAGGCCGCCTCGGTGCCCATCGTGGTGGCCATCAACAAGATCGACAAGCCCGAGGCCAATGCCGACCGCGTCAAGGGCGAGCTGGTGGCCGAGGGCGTGGTGCCCGAGGACTTCGGCGGTGATTCGCCCTTCGTGGCGGTGTCGGCCAAGACCGGCACCGGCATCGACGAGCTGCTCGAGCAGCTGCTGCTGCAGGCCGAGGTGCTGGAGCTGAAGGCGCCGACCGAGGCGGCGGCCAAGGGCCTGGTGATCGAGGCGCGCCTGGACAAGGGCCGCGGTCCGGTGGCCACGGTGCTGGTGCAGAGCGGCACGCTCAAGAAGGGCGACATCGTGTTGGCCGGCAGCAGCTACGGCCGGGTGCGCGCGATGCTCGACGAGGACGGCCTGCCCACCGAGGCTGCCGGCCCGTCGATCCCGGTCGAGATCCAGGGCCTGACCGAGGTGCCGCAGGCCGGCGACGAGTTCATGGTGCTCGCCGACGAGCGCCGCGCCCGCGAGATCGCCACCTTCCGCCAGGGCAAGTACCGCGAGGTCACGCTGAACAAGCGCCAGGCCGCCAAGCTGGAGAACATGTTCGACCAGCTGGGCGAGGGCGCGCAGACGCTGTCGCTGATCGTCAAGGCCGACGTGCAGGGCTCGCAGGAGGCGCTGGCCCAGAGCCTGCTCAAGCTCAGCACGCCCGAGGTGCGCGTGCAGATCGTGCACGCCGCGGTGGGCGGCATCACCGAGAGCGACGTCAACCTGGCCATCGCCTCCAAGGCCGTGGTCATCGGCTTCAACACGCGCGCCGACGCCGGCGCGCGCAAGCTGGCCGAGGGCAACGGCGTCGACATCCGCTACTACGACGTGATCTACGACGCCGTCGACGACGTCAAGGCGGCGATGGGCGGCATGCTGGCGCCGGAGCAGCGCGAGGAGGTCATCGGCAACGCCGAGATCCGCACCGTGTTCGTGGCCAGCAAGATCGGCACCGTGGCCGGCTGCATGGTCACCGCGGGCCAGGTCACGCGCAACGCGCGCTTCCGCCTGCTGCGCGACAACGTGGTGATCTACACCGGCGAGCTCGATTCGCTGAAGCGCCACAAGGACGACGTGCGCGAGGTCAAGGAAGGCTTCGAGTGCGGCATCAAGCTGAAGAACTACAACGACATCAAGGAAGGCGACCAGCTCGAGTTCTTCGAGATCAAGGAGGTTGCGCGCACGCTGTAAGCTCAGCTGCCGCACCGTGCAGCCCCGCCGCGGCGGGGCTGCGCGCTTGAAGGCCCCGCCATGCGACACAAGAAGACCACCCCCAACCGCGGCTTCCGCGTCGCCGACCAGATCCAGCGCGATCTGTCGGAGCTGATCCGCGAGCTCAAGGACCCGCGGGTGGGCATGGTCACGGTGAGCGCCGTCGAGGTCTCGCCCGACTACGCCCATGCGCAGGTGCACTTCACGGTGCTGGTGGGCGAGCCGCAGGACTGCCAGGCCGCGCTCAACGAGGCCGCCGGCTGGCTGCGCAACGGCCTGTTCAAGCGCCTGCAGATCCACACCGTGCCCACGCTGCACTTCCACTACGACCGCAGCACCGAGCGCGCCGCCGACCTGAGCGCGCTGATCGCGCGCGCCAACGCCAGCCGGGCCAAGGACGACGAATGACCCCGGGCATGCCACGGCCCGGGCTGCTCCGCGCGCCCGGTGCCGGGCGGCCCGAGCTCCCGCGAGACCCAGCCCAGCGCCCGCCGCGCCAGCCGCGCCGCGCGCTGCACGGCGTGCTGCTGCTGGACAAGCCGCTGGGCTGGACCAGCAACGACGCGCTGCAGAAGGCCAAGGGCCTGCTGCGCGCCGAGAAGGGCGGCCACACCGGCACCCTGGACCCGCTGGCCACCGGCCTGCTGCCGCTGTGCTTCGGCGCGGCCACCAAGTGGAGCCAGGCCAGCCTGGACGCCGACAAGCGCTACCGCGCCACGCTGCGCCTGGGCCAGGTCACCAGCACCGGCGACGGCGAGGGCCAGGTGACGCGCGAGCGCCCGGTGGCCGTGGACCTGGCCGCGGTGCAGCGCGCCTGCGCCGCGCTCACCGGCGCCGTCGACCAGCTGCCGCCCATGCACTCGGCGCTGAAGAAGGACGGCCGCGCGCTGTACGAGTACGCGCGCGACGGCGTCGAGGTCGAGCGCACGCCGCGCCGCGTGAGCATCCATGCCTTCACGCCGCTGTCACTCGACGGCCATACCCTGGTGGCCGACGTGCACTGCAGCAAGGGCACCTACGTGCGCACGCTGGCCCAGGACCTGGGCGAGCTGCTGGGCTGCGGGGCGCACCTGGCGGCGCTGCGGCGCACCGCTTGCGGCACGCTGGACCTGGCGCAGGCGGTGACCTTGGACCAGCTGCTGGCCATGGACCCGCCGCAGCGCGACGCCTTGCTGCTGCCGCCCGACGTGCTGCTGGCCCATCACCCGGCCATCCAGCTCGGCGCCGACGACGCTGCCCGCTTCCTCGCCGGCCAGCGCCGCCGCGGCGCCTGGCCCGACGCGCCGGCGCTGCGCGTCTACGGCCCGCCGCTGCCCGACCGCCCGCCGGACGACCCACCGGTCTTCCTCGGCACCGCCCACGTCCGCGCCGGCGAACTGATCGCCGAACGCCTACTCAGTCCCCTTGAAGTGCAGGCCCTCGCGCCCGCCACCCCCGGAACCGCGCCATGAGCCACCCCATCCGCAACATCGCCATCATCGCCCACGTCGACCACGGCAAGACCACGCTGGTCGACCAGCTGCTGCGCCAGAGCGGCACCTTCCGCGCCAACGAGAAGGTCGCCGAACGCGTGATGGACAGCAACGACATCGAGCGCGAGCGCGGCATCACCATCCTGGCCAAGAACTGCGCCGTGCGCTGGGGCGACACCCACATCAACATCGTCGACACCCCGGGCCACGCCGACTTCGGCGGCGAGGTCGAGCGCGCGCTGAGCATGGTCGACGGCGTGGTGCTGCTGATCGACGCCCAGGAAGGCCCGATGCCGCAGACCCGCTTCGTCACCAAGAAGGCGCTGGCGCTGGGCCTCAAGCCCATCGTCGTCGTCAACAAGGTCGACAAGCCCGGCTCGCGCCCCGACTACGTGATCAACGCCGCCTTCGAACTGTTCGACAAGCTCGGCGCCAGCGAGGAGCAGCTCGACTTCCCGGTGGTCTACGCCTCGGGCCTGAACGGCTGGGCCTCGCTGCAGGCCGGCACCCCGGGCGAGCCCTGGGGCGAGGACATGACGCCGCTGTTCGAGACCGTGGTGCGCCATGTGCCGGCGCACCAGGGCGACCCGGCGGCGCCGCTGCAGCTGCAGATCAGCTCGCTGGACTACAGCAGCTACGTGGGCCGCATCGGCGTGGGCCGCGTCAATGCCGGTACCGTCAGGCCCGGCATGGATGTCCTGGTCTGCGAGGGCCCCGACGGCCCGGCGAGCAAGGGCCGCATCAACCAGGTGCTGACCTTCGAGGGCCTGGACCGCCAGCAGGCCGACAGCGCCGGCCCCGGCGACATCGTGCTGATCAACGGCATCGAGGACATCGGCATCGGTGTCACCGTCACCAGCGTCGAGCAGCCGCAGCCGCTGCCCATGCTCAAGGTCGACGAGCCGACGCTGACGATGAACTTCTGCGTCAACACCAGCCCGCTGGCCGGCCGCGAGGGCAAGTTCGTCACCAGCCGGCAGATCTGGGACCGGCTGCAGAAGGAGCTGCAGAGCAACGTGGCGCTGCGCGTGAAGGAGTCGGGCGAGGACGGCGTGTTCGAGGTGTCCGGCCGCGGCGAGCTGCACCTGACCATCCTGCTCGAGAACATGCGCCGCGAGGGCTACGAGCTGGCGGTGAGCAAGCCGCGCGTGGTGCTGCGCGAGATCGACGGCGAGCGCTGCGAGCCGATCGAGCTGGTCACCGTCGACATCGAGGACCAGCACCAGGGTGGCGTGATGCAGGCCCTGGGCGAGCGCAAGGGCGAGCTCGTCAACATGGAGACCGACGGCCAGGGCCGCGTGCGGCTGGAGTACCGCATCCCGGCACGCGGGCTGATCGGATTCAGCAACGAGTTCATGAACCTGACCCGCGGCACCGGCCTGATCAGCAACATCTTCGACAGCTGGGAGCCGCACAAGGGCGACATCGCCGGGCGCAAGAACGGCGTGCTGATCAGCATGGACGACGGCGAGATCTTCACCTACGCGCTGGGCAAGCTGGACGACCGCGGCCGCATGTTCGTGCGTGCCGGCGACCCGGTCTACGAGGGCATGATCGTCGGCGTGCACAACCGCGACAACGACCTGGTGGTCAACGCCACGCGCACCAAGCAGCTGACCAACTTCCGCGTCAGCGGCAAGGAGGACGCGATCAAGGTCACGCCGCCCATCGAGCTGACGCTGGAGTACGGCGTCGAGTTCATCGAGGACGACGAACTGGTCGAGATCACGCCCAAGAGCGTGCGGCTGCGCAAGCGGCACCTGAAGGAGCATGAGCGGAAGCGGGCCTCGCGCGAAGCCGCCTGAGGCGGCTTCGCGCTCCGCCCGCTTCGCGGGTGTGCGTTGCTCCCCCCAGCCCCCCTCCAGGAGGGGGTTCCAGTCAGGATGAGGCCCGGCTCGCTGCGCGAGCCTCAGAAGTCAGAACAGGTCGGCGCGTGACACACCGCAAGGCGCTGTGGGTGATGGTGGCGGCGGCGATGATGTGGAGCATCGCCGGCGTGGTGTCGCGCCATGTCCAGGGCGCGCAGGGCTTCGAGCAGACCTTCTGGCGCAGCGCCTTCAACGCCGCGGCGCTGCTGCCGCTGCTGCTGCTGCTGCGCGGGCCGGCGGCGCTGTGGGCCTCGCTGCGCGACGGTGGCCGCGCGCTGTGGGTCTCGGGCGTCTGCTGGGCGGTGATGTTCACCGCCTTCATGGTGGCGCTGTCGCTGACCACCGTGGCCAACGTGCTGGTGACGCTGGCGGTGGCGCCGTTGTTCACCGCGTTGGCCTCGCGCCTGGCGCTGGGCCATGCGCTGCCGCGCCGCACCTGGGGCGCCATCGTCGCCGCCGGCGCCGGCATCGCCTGGATGTACGGCCGCGAGGTGGCCGGCGGCGGCGCCCAGCACCTGCTGGGCACGGCGGTGGCGCTGGCGGTGCCGGTGGCCGCCGCCGTGAACTGGACACTGTTGCAACACCTGGGCCGGCGCGTGCCGAGCAAGACCAGCGGTGTGCAGCCCGGCGGCGGCGACATGCTGCCGGCGGTGCTGATCGGGGCCGTGCTGTCGGCGCTGGCCACGCTGCCCTGGGCGCAGCCCTTCGCCGCCACGCCGCGCGACCTCGGGCTGCTGGCGCTGCTGGGCGTGGTGCAGCTGGCCATCCCCTGCCTGATGGCGGTGGCGGCGGCGCGCGTGCTGGCCGCCCCCGAGGTCTCGCTGCTGGCGTTGCTGGAGGTGATCTTCGGCGTGGTCTGGGCCTGGCTGGGCGCCGGCGAACAGCCGTCGGTGGCCGTGCTGGGCGGCGGCGGGCTTGTGCTGGCGGCGCTGGTGGCCAACTCGGCGCTGGCGCTGCGCGAGGCGCGCGCGGGCAGGGCCTGAGGCCGCAGCCGCCGCCAGCGGCGTAGCATCGCCGCATGCGGCCCACCCCGGGCCGGCCTCTGGTGCCCATGTCGCTGCAGCCGCTGTCCGGGCTCGACGCCCTGTTCCTGCACCTCGAAACGCCGGCGATGCCGATGCACATCGGCGCGCTGCAGTTGCTGGAGCTGCCGTCCGGCTTCCGCGGCCGCTTCGACGCGGCGCTGCGCCGCCACATCGCCGCACGCCTGGACAGCGCGCCGGTGCTGCGCCGCCGCCTGGTGCCCGTACCGCTGAAGCTGGCCGACCCGGCCTGGACCGAGGCCGAACCCGACCTGGCCGAGCATGTGCGGGCCGTCAGGCTGGCCGGTGCCGGCGCCGCGGGTGCCGGCATCGACGAGCTGGAAGCCGCCGTGGCCGAGCTGCACGCGCAGCCGCTGCCGCGCGACCGGCCGCTGTGGCGCATGTGGGTCTTCGACGGCTTGGCCCAGGGCCCGCAGGGACAGCGCCGGGTGGCCATCTACACCCAGCTGCACCACGCGGCGGTGGACGGCCAGGCTGCCGTGGCGCTGGGCCGGGTGCTCCTGGACACCCAGCCCGTGCCCGCACCGGCGCGCATGCCCCGGCGCAGGCAGGCGCACGCGGCGGCCCCGGGCACCGCGCGGCTGCTGGGCCAGGCGCTCACAGGCCAGGCCAGCAAGCTGGCCGGCCTGCTGCGCCGCCTGCCGCAGGCCGGCGGCACGCTGAAGGATGCGGCCTTGCGGGCTGCGGCGCGGGGCATGGCCGACGACGGCGATGCGCCGTCCAACCTGACGCTGGCGCCGCGCACGCCCTTCAACGCCAGTGTCGGCCCGCGCCGCCGTTACGCCACGCTGACGCTGCCGCTGGCCGAGCTGCGCGCCTTGGCCCAGGCGCTGGACATCACGCTCAACGAACTGGTGTTGCTGCTGTGCGCCGGCGCGCTGCGCGGCCTGCTTCAACGTACCGGCGCGCTGCCGCGCCAGCCGCTGGTGGCGGCGGTGCCGTTGTCGCTGCGCGCCGCCGGCGACGGCCGCGCCGACAACCAGGCCTCGATCAGCCTGGTCAGCCTGGGCACGCACCTGGCCGACCCGCGCAAGCGCCTGCAGCATGTGCGCAAGGCCAGCGCTTCGATGAAGGCGGCGATGGGCGCGCTGCGCGAGGTGCTGCCCACCGACTATCCCAGCCTGGGCGTGCCCTGGCTGCTGGAGGCGGCGGCCAGCCTGTACGGCCGCGCGCGCCTGGCCGACCGCCTGCCGCAAGTGGCCAACCTGGTGATCTCGAACGTGCCCGGCCCCGCGCAGCCGCTGTACCTGGCCGGGGCGCGGCTGCTGGCCAGCTACCCGGCGTCCATCGTCGTGCACGGGCTGGCACTGAACATCACGGTGCAGACGCTGGAGGCCTCGCTGGACATCGGCATCGTCGCCGACGCCGATGCGCTGGCGGCCCCGCGCGAGCTGGCGCAGGACCTGGTGGCGGCGCTGGACGAGTTGCACCTGTTGGCCCCGGGCGTGGCCGTGCAGCCCGTGCCCACGCTGGCGGCCCTGGCGCGGCTGGGCCTGGGCCGGCTGGCGCGGCGCGGCGTGGCGCAGGTGGGCAGCGTGGCAGAGGCCGTGGCCAGCGGCGCGCAGCGCGGCGTGGGCCAGGCGGCGCGCGGTCTGGTCCAGGCCGCGGTGCGCGGCGCGCTGGCCGCTGCGCTGGAGCCGGCGGCCGAGAAGCCTTCGTCGAAGCGATCTCCCGCAGCCGGGCAAGCCCGGGGCGGCAGGGGCCGCGGCCGCGGCTAGCATGGGCGCAATGCCCGTCGTCCCCCCGCACAGCAGCCGCCCCCCCACCGCCCCTGGCTCGGCGCCGCGACCGCCGGGCCCCTGGCGCCTGCTGCTGGAAGCCCGGGCGCCTTGGGAGCTGGCGGCGCTGGCTGCCAGCGAACGCTGGCTGGCGCGCGGCCAACGCGGCGACGGCCACCCGGTGATCGTCCTCCCAGGCCTGGGCGGGTCGGACGCCAGCACGCTGCCGCTGCGCCGCTTCCTGCGCAAGCGCGGCTGGTCGCCGCTGGGCTGGGGCCAGGGCTTCAACCTGGGCCCGCGCGAGGGCGTGCTGGACGGCTGCCGCGATCTGCTGCGTCGCACCGTGGCGCGCCATGGCCGCGCCGCCAGCCTCGTCGGCTGGAGCCTGGGCGGTGTGTATGCGCGCGAGCTGGCCAAGGAGATGCCGGCGCTGGTGCGCTGCGTGGTCACGCTGGGCTCGCCCTTCGCCGCCGGCCCGCACAGCACCAACGCCTGGCGCTTCTACGAGTGGGTCAGCGGCCACCGCGCCGACGAGGCCGCGGCGATGGTCGAGGCCTTGCGCCAGCCGCCGCCGCTGCCCACCACCTCGATCTACAGCCGCAGCGACGGCATCGTCGCCTGGCCGGCCAGCCTGAACCCGGCGGGCCCGCTGGCCGAGAACATCGCGCTGCCGGCCAGCCACCTGGGCATGGGCTTCAACCCGCGGGTGCTGAGCGTGATCGCCGACCGGCTGGCGCAGGACCCGGCGCGTTGGATGCCCTACCGCGGCCGCGGCGCGGCCACGCAGCCGGGCGAGGGCGGCTGACCCGTCCCCAGGGCAGGGCCGGGCGGCTCTGGGACAATTCCCGCATGTCGCTGGCCCCCCGCACGCAAGAGCTCGCCGTCCACCATCCCTGGCGCCTGTCGGTGGCGCCGATGATGGACTGGACCGACCGGCACTGCCGCGTGCTGCATCGGCTGCTGTCGCGCCACACGCGCCTGTACACCGAGATGGTGACCACCGGCGCGCTGCGCCATGGCGACGTGCCGCGGCACCTGGACTTCGATGCGCGCGAGCAGCCGCTGGCGCTGCAGATCGGCGGCTGCGAGCCCGAGGAGCTGGCGCACAGTGCACGGCTGGCGCAGCGCTGGGGCTATGCCGAGCTCAACCTGAACTGCGGCTGCCCCAGCGAACGCGTGCAGCGCGGCGCCTTCGGCGCCTGCCTGATGGCCGAGCCCGGGCTGGTGGCCGACGGGCTGAAGGCGATGCGCGACGCCGTCGACATCCCGGTGACGGTGAAGCACCGCATCGGCATCGACCGTGTGGAGAGCTACGACTTCGTGCGCGACTTCGTCGGCACGGTGGCCGAGCGCAGCGGCGTCACGGTGTTCATCGTGCACGCACGCAATGCGTGGCTGCAGGGCCTCAGCCCCAAGCAGAACCGCGAGGTGCCGCCGCTGCGCTACGAACTCGTGCACCGGCTCAAGCGTGACTTCCCCGCGCTGACCCTCGTCATCAACGGCGGCATCGCCGACGACGCGACCATCGCCGCGCAGCTGGCACAGGTGGACGGCGTGATGGTGGGCCGCCACGCCTACCACGAGCCCTACGCGCTGGCGGCCTGGGACGCGCGCTTCTTCGGCAGCGCCGCCGCCGCGCCCAGCCGCGAGGCCGTCGAGGACGCCTATGTCGACTACCTGGCCACGCTGCCGGCCCAGGGCACGCCCTGGCAGCAGGCCAGCCGCCACATGCTGGGCCTGTACAACGGCCTGCCCGGCGCGCGGCGCTGGCGCCAGGTCTGGAGCGACCCGGCGCTGCGCGGCCTGGCGCCGCAGGCGGTGCGCGACCGCGCGCGCGCCGCGCGGCTGGCCTCGGTGGCCACCGCGTCGGGCTCGCCGGTGGCGGCCTGAGGCTGAAAGATCGCGGCCGGCCCGCCGACCGCGCGCCCACCACGCACCCCGCCACGACATGACCGACTCGACCAAGCCCGAACCGCTGCTCGCCATCCTGGGCGGCAGCGGCCTGTACGACCTGCCCGGCCTCACCGACACGCGCTGGGTGGACGTCGACACGCCCTGGGGCAAGCCCTCGGACCAGGTCTTCCTGGGCCGGCTCGGCAACGCACGGCTGGCCTTCCTGCCGCGCCATGGCCGCGGCCACCGCATCCCGCCGTCGGAGGTCAACTACCGCGCCAACATCGCCGCGCTGAAGCAGCTGGGCGCCACCGACCTGCTCTCGCTCAGCGCCGTGGGCAGCCTGCGCGCCGACCTGCCGCCGGGCAGCTTCGTCGTCGTCGACCAGTTCATCGACCGCACCGTGGCAAGGCCGAGCAGCTTCTTCGGCGCCGGGCTGGTGGCCCATGTGTCGCTGGCGCAGCCGGTGTGCTCGCGGCTGGGCCGGCATGTGCTGGCGGCGCTGCGCGCGCAGGGCGTGCCGCATGCGGCCGGCGGCACCTACCTGGCGATGGAGGGGCCGCAGTTCTCGACGCTGGCCGAGTCGCAGCTGTTCCGCAGCTGGAACTGCAGCGTGATCGGCATGACCAACCTGCCCGAGGCGCGCCTGGCCCGCGAGGCCGAGCTGTGTTACTGCTCGGTGGGCATGGTCACCGACTTCGACTGCTGGCACCCGGGGCACGACGCCGTCACCGTCGACGCGGTGATCCAGACCCTGCTGGGCAATGCCGCCACGGCGCGCGGCCTGGTCGCCGGGCTGGCCGGCGACATCTGCGCCGACGCCGAGGCGCCCGCCTGCGCCTGCCGCCACGCGCTGGACCATGCGCTGATCACCGCGCCCGAGGCCCGCGACCCGGCGCTGGTGCAGCGGCTGCAGTCGATCGCCGGGCGCGTGCTCGGCTAGGCGTGCGCGCGCCTCAGCGCCGCCGCTCGGGCCAGGTGGCCAGAAGCAACCCGGCCACCGCCAGCGCGAACGCTCCCACGTGGGCGGCGCCGAAGGGTTCGCCCAGCACGGCGATGCCCACCGCGGCCGCCGCCACCGGCAGCAGCACGGTGAACACGCCGGCGCGCGACGAAGGCACATGGCGCAGCCCCACCATCCACAGCCACACCGTGACCATGCTCGCGGCGATGGCGTAGAACACCAGCAGCCCCCAGGTGGGCAGCGCCACGGCGGCAAAGTCGAAGCTGGCCGCCTGCCACAGCGCCAGCGGCGCCACCAGCACCAGGCCCCACAGGTTGATCAGCGCGCTGATGCGCCGTGGGCTCAGGCTGGCGGTGAGGCGCTTGCCGATCACCACGTAGCTGGCCTCGCAGACCACCGCCGCCAGCAGCAGCGCGTAGCCCAGCAGGTTGCCGCCGCCCAGGCCGGCCGAGGGCCCGTCGTGGCGCGCCAGCGCCAGCAGCGCGATGCCGGCGGCGGCGCAGGCGATGGCCAGCGCCACGCGCGGCCGGATGGGCTCGTGCAGGAAGATGCGCGACAGCAGCGCCACCGCCGCCGGGATGGCCGCCATCATCACCCCGGCGGCCAGTGCCGAGGTCAGCGCCACGCCGTACAGCATGCAGATGCTGAACAGGAAGTTGCCCAGGAAGCTCTCGAGGAACAGCAGGCCGCGGTCGTGGCGCGACAGCGGCGCCTCGTCGGCCGGCCGCCGCAGCCAGTGCAGCATGGCCACGGCGGCGATGGCGAAGCGCAGCCCGGCCAGCAGCAGCACCGGGAAGCTGGCCACCAGCAGGCGCGACAGGCCCACGTAGCTGCCCACCAGCGCCATGCTGGCGGCCAGGCTGGCGTAGGCCCACAGCGGCGGGGCCGCCAGCGTCGCGACGACCGTCACGCCGGGTCGATCCGGATCCAGGTCGTCTTCAGCTCGGTGACCTTGTCGAAGGCGTGCAGCGACTTGTCGCGGCCGTTGCCACTTTGCTTGAAACCGCCGAAGGGCACGGTGATGTCGTCCTCGTCGTACTGGTTGACGTGCACGGTGCCGGCGCGGAGCTGCCGCGCCACGCGGTGCGCGCGGCTGATGTTCTCGGTCCAGACGCTGGCCTGCAGGCCGTAGTCGCTGGCGTTGGCCAGGCGCACCGCCTCGGCCTCGTCGGCGAAGCGGATCACCGCCAGCACCGGGCCGAAGATCTCCTCGCGGGCGATCTTCATGCCGTTGGCCACGCCGTCGAACACGGTGGGCTCGACGTAGCAGCCACCGGTCTCCTGGCGCACGCGGCGGCCGCCGGCGATGCAGCGCGCACCTTCGGCGGCGCCGGCCTCGATGTAGCCCAGCACGGTCTGGGTCTGCTGCTCGTCGACCAGCGCGCCCATCACCGTGGCCGGGTCCAGCGGGTCGCCCGGCGCGTAGCGTGGCGCCAGCGCGGCCACGCGCTGCGCCAGCTCGTCGGCCACGCTGGCATGCGCCAGCAGCCGCGACGGTGCGTTGCAGCTCTCGCCCTGGTTGAAGAACATGCTGCCGGCGACGGTCTGCGCCGCGCGCTCCAGGTCGCTGTCGGGGAAGACGACGAAGGCCGACTTGCCGCCGAGCTCGTTGAACACGCGCTTGAGGTTGCTGCGCGAGGCGTAGTCGAGCATGCGGCGCCCGGTGCGCGTGCTGCCGGTGAAGCCGATGGCGTCGACGTCGCGGTGCATGGCCAGCGCCTCGCCGGCCTCGTGGCCGTAGCCGGGCACGACGCTGAACACGCCGGGCGGCACGCCGGCTTCCAGCGCCAGCTCGGCCAGGCGCAGCGCCGTGAGCGGGCTCTTCTCGCTGGGCTTGAGCACCACCGAGTTGCCCGCCGCCAGCGCCGGGCCCAGCTTCCAGCTGGCCATGATCATCGGGTAGTTCCAGGGCACGATGGCGCCGACCACGCCCACCGGCTCGCGCGTGATCAGCGCCAGCGCCGTGGCCGGCGCCGGCGCGATCTCGCCGTAGACCTTGTCCACCGCCTCGGCGTACCAGGCGATGGTGCGCGCCGTGGCTGGCACGTCCACCGCCAGCGCGTGGCGTATGGGCTTGCCCATGTCCAGCGTCTCCAGCAGCGCCAGTTCCTCGCGCGCGGCCAGGATCCTGTCGGCCCAGCGCTGCAGGATCTTCTTGCGCACCGCGGGCGGCTGGCCGGCCCAGCGGCCGTCGTCGAAGGCGGTGCGTGCGGCCTTCACGGCGGCGTCGATGTCGGCGGCGGCGCCGCGCGCCACGCCGCCCAGGCTGCGGCCGTTGATCGGGCTGAGGTTGTCGTAGGTCTCGCCGCTGGCGGCGGCGCGGCGCTCGCCGTCGATCAGCGCGCGGCCGTCGATGCGCGCCTCGGCGGCGCGGGCCTGCCAGTCGATGGCGGGTTTGCTGGCACTCATGCGGTCTCCTCGTGCGTCGGCGCCGTGCCGCTCAGACATGCAGCAGCAGGTGCTCGCGCTCCCAGGGCGAGATCACCTTCATGAACTCGGCGTACTCGACTTCTTTGATCTCGGTGTAGACGGTGACGAAGTCCTGGCCCAGCACCTGGGCCAGGTCGGCGTCGTCGCGCAGCAGGTTCAGCGCCTCGCCCAGGCTGCGCGGCAGCTGGTAGTCGGCGAGGTAGGCGTCGCCCTTGCACTCGGGCGTGGGCTCGATGCGGTTCTTGATGCCCAGCCAGCCGCAGGCCAGCGTGGCGGCCAGCGCCACGTAGGGGTTGGCGTCGGCGCCGATCAGCCGGTTCTCGATGCGCCGCGCCTGCGGCGGCGCCACCGGCGCGCGGATGCCCACGGTGCGGTTGTCGCCGCCCCACTGGATGTTGATCGGCGCGGCGGCACCGCGCGCCACGCGCCGGTAGCTGTTGACGTAGGGCGCGAACAGCGCCATGCACGCCGGGGCGTACTTCTGCAGCCCGCCGATGAACCAGAAGAACTCGCGGCTGGCGCTGCCGTCGGGCTGGCTGAAGATGTTGCGGCCGCTGCTGCGCTCGACGATGCTCTGGTGGATGTGCATCGCGCTGCCCGGCTCGCCGGCGATGGGCTTGGCCATGAAGGTGGCGAACATGTCGTGGCGCAGCGCCGCCTCGCGCAGCGTGCGCTTGAAGAAGAACACCTCGTCGGCCAGCGCCACCGGCTCGCCGTGCAGGAAGTTGATCTCCATCTGGCCGGCGCCGATCTCGTGGATCAGCGTGTCGACGCTGAGTTCCATGCGTTCGCAGTACGAGTAGACGTCCTCGAACAGCGGGTCGAACTCGTTGACCGCGTCGATGCTGTAGGCCTGGCGCGAGGTCTCGCGGCGGCCGCTGCGCCCGACCGGGGGCTTCAGCGGGATGTCGGGGTCGGTGTTGCGCGCCACCAGGTAGAACTCGAGCTCGGGCGCCACCACGGGGTCCCAGCCGGCCTCGGCGAACAGGCCGCAGACGCGCTTGAGCACCGAGCGCGGGGCGTACGGAATCAGCCTGCCATCGCGGTCATAGCAGTCGTGGATCACCTGCGCCGTGGGATCGGCGGCCCAGGGCACGATGCGCACCGTGCCGGGGTCGGGCCGCAGGTGCATGTCGCGGTCGGTGGGCTTGATCACGTCGTAGTACGGGCCCTCCTCGGGGAACTCACCGGTGACGCCCATCGCCACCACCACCTCGGGCAGGCGCATGCCGCGGTCCTCGGTGAACTTCTCGCGTGGCAGGATCTTGCCGCGCGCCACGCCGGTCAGGTCGGGCACCAGGCACTCGATCTCGGTGACGCGCTGCTCGTCGAGCCAGCGCTCGAGGTCGGAAAAGCTGAACTGGGGTCGGGAGGTCATGCTGAAGCGTCGGTTGCCGGCCGGGGTGCCGGGCTGCGCCGTGCCCTGCGCTGTGCCAGGGCTTCGCCGAAGGCGGCAAAGAGCCGACGGGAGACGGGATTGTCCTCGGCCCGCCACTCGGGATGCCACTGCAGGCACAGGTTGAAGCCCGGGGCGGCGGGCGCGCGGAAGGCCTCGACGGTGCCGTCCTCGGCCAGCGCCTCGACCTGCAGCCCCTGGCCCAGCCGGTCGATCGCCTGGCCGTGCAGCGAGTTGACGGTGATGCGCTCGGCCTGCAGCAGCTGGCGCAGCAGGCCGCCTTCGGCCAGCGCGGCCCCATGCGCAGGGGCGTACTGGGTGTCGGCCGGCTCGTCGTCGTCGGCGCGGTGGTCGGCGCGGCCCGGCAACTCGTGCACCGCCTGGTGCAGCGTGCCGCCCAGGGCCACGTTCACCTCCTGCGCGCCGCGGCAGATGGCCAGCAGCGGCACGCCCAGCGCCAGCGCGCGCGGTGCCAGGCGCAGCGTCCAGGCGTCGCGCTCGGGGTCCAGCGGCAAGCTGGCGTCGTGCACCGGCTGGCCGAAGTGCGAGGGGTGCACGTTGGACGGCGAGCCGGTCAGCAGCACGCCGTCGGCCAGCGCCAGCGCCGCGTCGACTTCGTCGTCGCGCAGCGCCGGCACCACCAGCGGCAGCGCGCCGGCCAGGCGCACCGCCGCCACGTACTTGCGGCCGACCACGTGGTAGGGGTGATCGCCCAGCAGCCGGTTGCAGGCCGCCACCAGCACCAGCGGGCGCTGGCCCGCGGCCGACCCGTCGGGTGTGCCCGAGCCGGCCGCGCCCCCGCTCATGCGGCGCGCCGCAGCGCCGCGCGCAGCATCGCGACCATCTCGTCGATCTGCGCCTCGCTGATGATCAGCGGCGGCGACAGCGCGACGGTGTCGCCAGTGGTGCGGATCAGCAGGCCCTGCTGCCAGCAGTCGAGGAAGACGTTGAAGGCGCGCTTGGCCGGCTCGCCCGGCAGCGGCGCCAGCTCGATGCCGCCGACCAGGCCGATGTTGCGCACGTCGACGACGTTGGGCTCGCCGCGCAACGCATGCACGGCACGCTCGAAGTACGGCCCCAGCGTGGCAGCGCGCGTCAGCAGGCCTTCCTCCTCGTAGGTGTCCAGCGTGGCCAGGCCGGCGGCGCAGGCCAGCGGGTGCGACGAGTAGGTGTAGCCGTGGAAAAACTCGATCAGGTGCTCGGGGCCGTTCATGAAGGCGTCGTGGATGGCGTCCTTCACCAGCACCGCGCCCATGGGCACGTTGCCGTTGGTCAGGCCCTTGGCGCAGGTGATCAGGTCGGGGGTGACGCCGAAGCTCTGGGCGGCAAAGGGCGCTCCGGTGCGGCCGAAGCCGGTGATGACCTCGTCGAAGATCAGCAGGATGCCGTGCTTGTCGCAGATCTCGCGCAGGCGCTGCAGGTAGCCCTGGGGTGGGATCAGCACGCCGGTGCTGCCGGCCACCGGCTCGACGATGACGGCGGCGATGGTGCTGGCGTCGTGCAGCGCGACCAGGCGCTCCAGGTCGTCGGCGAACTCGGCGCCATGCGCAGGCTGGCCCTGGCTGAAGGCGTTGCGCGCCGGGTCGTGTGTGTGGCGGATGTGGTCGACGCCGGCCAGCAGCGTGCCGAACATCTTGCGGTTGGCCACGATGCCGCCCACCGAGATGCCGCCGAAGTTGACGCCGTGGTAGCCACGCTCGCGGCCGATCAGCCGGGTGCGCGCGCCGTCGCCGCGGGCGCGGTGGTAGGCGATGGCCATCTTCAGCGCGGTGTCCACCGACTCCGAGCCCGAGTTGGTGAAGAACACCTTGCCCAGGCCGGCCGGGGCGATGGCCGCGATGCGCTGGGCCAGCTCGAAGGCCTTGGGGTGGCCCATCTGGAAGGGCGGGGCGAAGTCCATTTCCGCCGCCTGCTGCTGGATGGCCTGCACGATGCGCGGCCGGCCATGGCCGGCGTTGACGCACCACAGCCCGGCCACGCCGTCGAGGATGCGGCGGCCGTCGACGTCCTCGTAGTGCATGTCCTGCGCCCTGACCAGCAGGCGTGGCGCCTTCTTGAACTGGCGGTTGGCGGTGAACGGCATCCAGTAGGCATCCATCGCCAGGCTGCCGGTGGCTTCGGCCGTCTGCATCAGTGCCGGGTCCAGGGCCTTGTTCATGCGCTCTCCTTGTGGGTGCCGAAGTGTGCGTTCGTGATGCGGCGCAGTCTAGACGAGGTGCCGGCGGGCGTTGTCGGTGTGGCACCAGCCTGCGGCGCGCGCAGCGCAGGCACGGCGGCACCCCGCGCCGGGCGGCAGGCGGCTCGGGCGGACCTCGGCGGCGCGACGGCGCTCGGCGGCCGCGCTGGCTTGGGTGGCGCTGCCAGGGACGCCGGGTGGCCGTTGCTGCGGCGTTTCACCGCGGCGATGCGCGATTTCAGAATGCGGAAGAATGGAATCGTGCAATGCAGCATTTCGCGTCATATGGAAGAACGGCGTACCGCATCATGGAAAAGCGATGTAAGTTGTTGTTTTCACTGGTATTGCAACTCACTCATCTATAAGACATATGCCTTCACAGGGGCAGGTCAAGACGTTAGGCTGGAGCCGTCCCGAGCCTTCTTCGCAACCGCCCCTTCAACCGACACCAGGAGCCTTCCATGACCCAGCCCTCGCACCCCACCCGTCAACAACAGGCCGCCGCCCTGGCCAAGGACTGGGCCGAAAACCCGCGCTGGGCCGGCATCCAGCGCGGCTACAGCGCCGAGGACGTGGTCCGGCTGCGCGGCTCGATGCCCATCGAGCACACCCTGGCGCGCAACGGCGCCGACAAGCTGTGGTCGCTGCTCAACACCGAGCCCTTCGTCAACAGCCTGGGCGCCATGACCGGCAACCAGGCCATGCAGCAGGTCAAGGCCGGGCTGAAGGCGATCTACCTCAGCGGCTGGCAGGTCGCCGGCGACGCCAACAGCAACGGCGAGATGTACCCCGACCAGAGCCTGTACTCGGTCGACTCGGTGCCCAAGGTGGTCAAGCGCATCAACGCCACCTTCAAGCGCGCCGACGAGATCCAGTGGGCCGAGGGCAAGGAGCCGGGCGACGCCGAGTGGCGCGACTACTTCGCCCCCATCGTGGCCGATGCCGAGGCCGGCTTCGGCGGTGTGCTCAACGCCTTCGAGCTGATGAAGGCCATGATCGATGCCGGCGCCGCCGGCGTGCACTTCGAGGACCAGCTGGCCGCAGCCAAGAAGTGCGGCCACATGGGCGGCAAGGTGCTGGTGCCCACCCGCGAGGCGGTGAGCAAGCTGGTCGCCGCGCGCCTGGCCGCCGACACCATGGGCGTGCCCACCATCCTGCTGGCGCGCACCGACGCCGAGGCCGGCGACCTGGTCACCAGCGACATCGACGACAACGACAAGCCCTTCCTCACCGGCGAGCGCACCGTCGAGGGCTTCTTCCGCACGCGCAACGGGCTCGAGCAGGCGGTCAGCCGCGGCCTGGCCTACGCGCCCTATGCCGACCTGATCTGGTGCGAGACCGGCAAGCCCGACCTGGCCTTCGCCAAGGCCTTCGCCGAGGCCATCCACGCCAAGTTCCCGGGCAAGCTGCTGGCCTACAACTGCAGCCCCAGCTTCAACTGGAAGAAGAACCTCGACGACGCCACCATCGCCCGCTTCCAGCGCGAGCTCGGCGCGATGGGCTACAAGTTCCAGTTCATCACGCTGGCCGGCTTCCACGCGCTGAACTACGGCATGTTCGACCTGGCGCATGGCTACGCACGGCACAACATGAGCGCCTTCGTCGAGCTGCAGGAAAAGGAGTTCGCCGCCGCCGAGCGCGGCTTCACCGCGGTCAAGCACCAGCGTGAGGTCGGCACCGGCTACTTCGACGCCGTCACCACCACCATCGAGCGCGACGCCTCCACCGCCGCGCTGAAGGGCTCGACCGAGGACGAGCAGTTCCTGGACGGCACCCACCACTGAGCCTGTCCGGCGCAGCAGGAAGAAGGGCCCCGCGGGGCCCATTCTTCTTGTCTCCGGCGGCGGCGACGAGCGCTTCGCTACAGCGCCAGCCAGTAGCGGAACAGCAGGCCGGACAGGAAGGCGCCGCCCAGCGACAGCCCGAGGTACAGCGCGAACACGCGCCGGCGCACCAGCGCGTGCACGGCGATGGCGGCCGGCAGCGAGGTCACGCCACCGGCGACCAGGAAGGCCATGGCCACGCCGCCGTCCATGCCCTGGGCCATCAGCCCGCCCGCCAGGGGCAGCGCGGCGTAGCCGTTCAGGTAGGCCGGCACGCCCACCAGCGTGGCCGTCGCGATGGCGCCGATGCCGGAGCCGCCGATCGCACCGGCCACCCATTCGCCGGGCACGTAGGCCAGCATCAGGCTCTCGAGCACGAAGGCCAGCGTCAGCCACTTGAAGAGGAACAGCGCGGTCTTCAGCGCCTCCTGGCGGAACTTGGCCACGCGTGCGGGCTCGCGCCAGAAGCGCCAGGCCACCGGCCGGGCCTGGCGCACCTTGGCGCCGGCGCAGCCGCCGTTGCCGACGCCTTCACGCAGCGGCGCGGGCAGCCAGCCCGCCTGCACGGCGGCATGCGTCACGGCCCCGCCCAGGAGGCCGATGCCCACGGCGGCCAGCGTCTTGGCCACCGCGAACTCGGTGCCCAGGACCCCCGCCGTCAACACGAACATCGACGGGTCCATGATGGGCGAGGCCAGCCAGAAGGCCATCACCGCCGACAGCGGCACGCCCATCGACAGCAGCGCCGCGATCAGCGGGATCACACCGCAGGAGCAGAAGGGCGACAGCGCGCCGGCCAGCGCCGCGACCAGCACCATGCGCGCCGGCGAGCCGCTGAAGGCCCGTGCGATCAGGTTGTCGGCCCCGCTGGCGCCTGCATAGGCAGCCAACGTCACCGACAGCAGCAGGAAGGGCGCGATCCCGGCCAGGTTGCGCAGGGTGAAGCCCAGCGTCTGGGCCGCCTGCGCGGGCACCAGCATGGCGAGCAAGGCCAGCAGGGCCAGGATGCCCAGCCACAGCGGCTCGCGGCGCAAGGCCTGCAGGGTGTGAGGGGCCAGGCCGGGCGACAGGCGGGCGATGCCCAGGGTCCAGGTCTTCATGTCTAAGCCTCTAGAAACGTAGTGTTATTGGAGCCAAAAAAGACGGGCCAGGGCCCGCGCGTGCAGATCGAGGGTTGTGTCAGCTGCAGTCCGTCGGTGAAAGACCCTTGCAGCAGGCGTCGGTCAGGAAGCCCACGAGGTCGGTCATGGCCGGGTAATTGGCGCGGTTGATGACCTCGCGGCCGCGGCGTTCCTGCTCGACCAGGCCCACGTCGACCAGGGTCGACAGGTGGTGGGCCAGGGTCGTCGCGGGAATGCCCAGGCGCTTGCCCATCTCGCCGACGTTGAGGCCCTGCACGCCCGCCTGCATCAGCAAGCGGAACAGGGACAGACGGGCCTCGTGGCCGAGGGCGGCCAAAGAACGGGCGCGGTGGGCGAGCGCTGCGGTTTGCATGGCCGCAGTATACAACTAATTCCTTAGATGTTTGGATGTCATCCGTCCCACGGCTGGCCCTTGGCGCCCGCGTGGGCACTGCTGCGCGGGGCTCAGCCGCCGGCGACGCCAGCGCCACGACGGCGCCAGTCGACGAGCAGGGCGAACAGGCCGGCCGACATCAGCAGGCCCAACCAGAACGTGGGCGCACCCAGCCAGCCCAGCGCGGCCAGCAGGTCGTCCCGCGCCAGCATCGGCACCAGCTGCAGCGCAGCGGCGGGGTCGCCCTTGTCGACGTGCAGGTTGAACGGGCCCGAGTCGGCGCTGGCGCCGGCCAGCGAGCCCGCAGCACCCCGCAGCAGCTCGCCGATGAACTGCAGCGGCCACGGCTGGCCGAACAACCGGTCCAGCACGTAGCCGCCCAGGCCCAGCGCCAGGCCCAGCACCGGCAGGCCCCAGATGCGCAGCCAAGCCATGGCCAGCATCGCCAGCAGCAGCACCGGCAGCAGCCACAGGACCGCCAGCGGCAGACCAAACAGCAGGCGCCCGACCACCGCGGCACCGGCCGCCAGCATCTGCGCCCAGGGCAGGGCGGTCCAGTCGCCCAGCATGTCCAGGCGGAAGGCCAGCACCAGGGACACGGGCACGCTGCCCAGCAGCCCGATCAGCAGCCCCGCCACCGGCAGCAGCAGCAGGTGCACCGCCATCGGCACGCCCAGGCTGGTCGCGTGGCCCACCGGCAGCGACAGCCAGAACTCGATCGAGCGGTCGCCATGGTCGCGCCGCGGCAGCGTCAGCGTGAACACGATCGCCGCCACGCACATGACGATGAAGCTCAGCATCGCCGTGCCCAGCATCGTCGCCGCGACCAGGGCCACCAGCGGCGGCACTTCGCCGTCGTCGCCGAGGTCGACGGTGCCGAAGGCCAGCCCCAGCAGCAGCAGCAGCAGCGGGATGGCGGCGGCCAGCAGCCAGCCGCGGCGGTGTTGCAGCCACTCGCGCTGCACCAGGGTCTTGAGCAAGAGGGTGTTCATGGTCTTCTCTCCGGCGCGGCGGTTCAGAACTGGGTGCGGTCGAGCTCGGGCTTGCGCGTCAGCGCCACGAACAGGTCGACCAGGCTGGGGCGCACGCGCTGGCCCAGGGCCTGCACCTGCGGCGGCGGCTCGCCGTCGAACAGCGCGGCGCTGGCGCCCGGCGCCGTGCGGTAGCGCAGCAGCGGGTGGGCGGCGGCGATCTGCTCGGCCACCGCGGGTTCGTGGCTCAGCGCGACGAAGCGGCGGTCCACCTCCTCCAGGCTCACCGACAGCACCAGCCGGCCCTCGTTGAGCATCATCACGTCGGACAGCAGGGTCTCGACCTCCTCGACCTGGTGCGTCGACACCAACACGCTGCGCTCGCCGTCGCACCACTCGTCGATCAGCATCTCGTAGAAGGCCTTGCGCGACAGCACGTCCAGCCCCAGCGTGGGCTCGTCCAGGATCAGCAGCCGCGCGTCTATGGCCGCCACCAGCGCCAGGTGGGCCTGGGCCAGCATGCCCTTGGACAAGGCCTTCACCTTGTCCTGCGGCTTGACGCTGGTGCGGCGCAGCAGCTGGCGTGCGCGCTCGGCCGAAAAGGCCGGATGCAGGCCGCCCATCAGCGTGATCAGGTCCTGCACGCGCGCCCAGCGCGGCAGGATGGCCACGTCAGGGATGTAGCTGCAGCCGCGCAGCAGGGCCACGCGGTCCTGGCGCGGGCGCAGGCCCAGCACGCGCAGCTCGCCCTGCGGCTCGATCAGGCCCACCAGGGCCTTCATCAGCGTGGTCTTGCCGGCGCCGTTGTGGCCCAGCAGGCCGACGACGCGGCCCTTGGGGATCTGGAAGCTGACGTCGTCCAGCGCCAGCTTGCTGCCGAAGCGCATGGCCAGGCCACGCGCCTGGACCAGGATGTCGTCGGGGTTCATCGGGTTTCCTCCCAGTCGAGTTGTGTCGCGTCGATGTCGAGCAGGCGCAGCCGCTCGCGCAGCAGCGGCCATTCTTCCTGCAGGAAGCGCTGGCGCTCGTGGGCCTTCAGGCGCTGGCGGGCGCCGGGGCGCACGTACAGGCCGATGCCGCGGCGGGTCTCCAGCAGCTCGGCCTCACCCAGGGTCTGCAGCGCGCGGCTGACGGTGAGCGGGTTGAGCAGGTACTGCCCGGCCAGCGCGCGCACCGAGGGCATTGCATCGCCCTCGGGCGGGTCGCCGTCGAGCAGCCGGGTGGCCAGCAGGTCGGCCAGCTGCTGGTAGATGGGTTGGCGGTCGTTCCAGGTGTGCATGATGGGATGCGCCCTGTGTTGCTGATGTAGCACACCGTATCGGACCCACCGGGCGGCGTCGCGCCGCCTGCGACGCGCTGCAGCGCGCGCCGATGAACTGCAGGGCGCCGGGATGGCCCGGCGCCGCCCATCACGGGGTCACAGGGATTCGGCCAGCATGCGCCGGTAGTCCTCCGCCGAGGCCAGGCGCGGGTTGGTCCTGTGGCAGTGGTCGGCCAGCGCGCCGTCGACGACGCGGGCAAACAGCGCCTCGGTGACGCCCATCGCGCGCAGCCCCGCGGGCAGGCCCAGGCGCTGGTTCATCGCCTGTATGGCCTGCGCGACCGCATCGCCGCGCTCGTCGCAGCCGTCCAGGCCCATGGCCTGGGCCATGCGCTGCAGCCGGCGCTCGCGGCGCACGCTGTCGGCGCTGGCGTTGAAGCGCACGACGGCGGGCAGGAACACCGCGTTCAGCGTGCCGTGGTGCAGCCGCGGGTCGGCGCCGCCCAGGCTGTGGCTCAGGCTGTGCACGCAGCCCAGGCCCTTCTGGAAGGCCATCGCGCCCTGCATGCTGGCACTCATCATCTGCCACCGGGCCTCGATGTCGCTCGCGCCGTCGCGCGTGGCGCGCTCGATGTGGGCCCATCCGCGCGCCAGCCCGTCCAGCGCGATGCCGTCTGCCGGCGGGTTCACCGCCGGCGCCAGGAAGGTCTCGATGCAGTGCGCGATGGCGTCCATGCCGGTGGCGGCGGTCAGGCCCGGCGGCAGGCCGCGTGTCAACTCGGGGTCCAGCAGCGCCGCCTTGGGCAGCAGGTGCCAGCTGTGGAAGCCCAGCTTGCGGCCGTCGTCGACGATGACGATGGCGCCGCGCGCCACCTCGCTGCCGGTGCCGGCGGTGGTGGGCACGGCGATCAGCGGCGCCACGCGCGCCGTGATGCGCTCGCTGCCGCCCTCGATGGTGGCGTAGTGCTTCAGCGGGCCCTCGTGCGTGGCGGCGATGGCCACGCCCTTTGCCAGGTCGATGCTGCTGCCGCCGCCCACCGCCACCAGGCCGTCGCAGCCGGCCTCGCGGTACACGGCCACCGCCTGGCGCACGGCGGCTTCGGTGGGGTTGGACGGCGTGCCGTCGAACACCGCGTGCGGCAGCTCGCCCAGCGCGTCCAGCGCCGGCTGCAGCACGCCGGCGGCGCGCACGCCGGCGTCGGTCACCACCAGCGGCCGGCCGATGCCGACGCGGCGGCATTCAGCGGCCAGGTTGCGCACCACGCCGGGGTCGATGTCGATCTGGGTCAGGTACAGGATGCGGGCCATGGCGGGGGACTCCGGGCGGGGGCTTGAGGGCGATGCGCAGCGTCGCCGGGCGGGCCGTGGCGGGCTGTCACCCACGCGGCACCGGCGGCGGCCGAGGCTGCGGCGAGTATCGCCCCGCTATGCTCGCCGTCCATGGGGACGCACCTGTTGACGCCGGCGATGGCCGGGCTGCTGGACCGCATCGCGCGCGCCAGGCGGCCGCCGCTGCATGCGCTGTCGCCGGTGCAGGCGCGCGCCGCCTATGAGGCCGCCGCCGAGGTGCTGGACCTGCCGCGTGCGCCGCTGGCCCTGGTCGAGTCGCTGACGCTGCCTGGCGGCGACGGCGCGCCGCGGGCGGCGCGCCGCTACCGTGCGGCACCGGGCGACGGGCCGCGGCCCACGCTGCTGTACCTGCATGGCGGCGGCTTCGTCGTCGGCAGCCTGGAAACCCACGACAGCCTGTGCCGCCAGCTCGCGCTGCGCAGCGGCTGGGAGGTGGTCGCGCTGGACTACCGCCTCGCCCCCGAGCACCCGTTCCCGGCCGCCTGGGACGACGCCTGGGCGGCGCTGCGCGCACTGGCGGCGCAGCGGCCCGCGCGGCCGCTGGCGGTGGGCGGGGACAGCGCCGGCGGCACCCTGGCCGCGGCCACGGCGCTGCGCGCGCGCGACGCCGGCCTGCCCTTGGCGATGCAGTTGCTGATCACGCCGGGCACGGCGCCCACGCCGGACAGCGGCTCGCAGCGGCTGTTCGGCAACGGCTTCCTGCTCGACCGCACCACCATCGACTGGTTCTTCGAGCTGTCCGTGCCGCCCGCGCACCGCCACGACCCGCGCTTTGCGCCGCTGCTGGCCGAGGTGGACGGCGTGGCGCCCTGCAGCCTGGTGCTGGCCGAGTGCGACCCGCTGGTCGACGAGGGCCTGGCCTATGGCGACCGCCTGCGCGCCGCCGGCGTGCCGGTCGAGCTGGCGCTGCAACGCGGCGTCACGCACGACTTCATCAAGATGGGCCGCGCGCTGCCCCAGGCCGGCGAGGCCCTGGACGCCGCCGCCACGGCCCTGCGCGCCGCCGCAGCGGCCATCCCCTGCACGCCCTGAGGCCCCCATGCTGAACCAAGCCGACTTCCGCTACACCGAGCCGCTGCGCGTGCGCTGGGCCGAGGTAGACCTGCAGCGCATCGTCTTCAACGGCCACTACCTGATGTACTTCGACACCGCGGTGGCGGGCTGGTGGCGGGCGATGGCGCTGCCCTACCACGACAGCATGGTGGCGCTGTCCGGCGACCTGTTCGTGCGCAAGGCCACGCTGGAGTACGAGCGCTCGGCACGCTACGACGAGCGGCTGGCCATCGGCATCCGCTGCGGCAGGCTGGGCAACAGCTCGCTGCGCGTCGACGCCGCGGCCTTCCGCGACGGCCAGAGGCTGGTGACCGGCGAGCTGGTCTACGTGTTCGCCGACCCGGCGACGCAGACCTCGCGCCCGCTGCCGCAGCCGCTGCGCAACGCCCTTGCCGCCTTCGAGGCCGGCGAGGCCATGACCACGCTGGAGCAGGGCGGCTGGGAGCGTTTGGCGCCTGAGTCACGCGCGCTGCGCCATGCCGTCTTCGTGGGCGAGTTCGGCGCCAGCGGGGCGGCGGTCGAGGACGCGCAGGATGCCGGTGCGGCGCATGTGCTGCTGCGCAACCGGCTGGGGCTGGCGGTGGCCTGCGGACGCCTGGTGGACGAGGGCGGAGGCGTGGGCCGCATCGGCCGCCTGGCCTGCCATGCCGGCGTGCGCGGCGCCGGGCTGGGCGTGCAGGTGCTGGACGCGCTGCTGGCGGCGGCCAGGGGCCAGGGTCTGCGCACGCTGCGGCTGACGGCCGGCGAGCATGCCCTGGGCCTGTACCTGCGCCGCGGCTTCGTCGCAGATGGCGAGGCGCAGGACGAGGCGGGTGTGCCGCACCGGCCGATGCGGCTGGATCTGGGCTGAGGGCCGGGCGCCGGCGCTCAGGCGGCGGTGTCGCAGCGCGTGAAGACCTCGGCGTGGCGGCCGCCGTCGCACCAGGGGGCCAGCGCCTGCCCGGCCGCGTCCAGTGCGGCGTCGAAGGCCAGCTCGAAGCGCGCCGCCCCGAGCGGGTCCGCAGCAGGCCCGGGCGACCAGGCGTACGTCTCCATCACCGTCGCCCCGCGCCCCACGGCTTCGGGCTCGCGCCGATACAGCCGCGCGTGCAGGCCGGGCCACTGGGCGCGCAGCGCCCTCTGCACCGCCGCGGCGGCCCGCAGGGCGGCCTCGGCATCGGCACCCGGCTGCAGCCGCCACCAGACGAAGCGCTCGCGCGGCGGCGCCATCGGCATGCTCAGTCGCCCTGCAGCGCCGGCAGCGCGTAGGGCAGCGGCAGCACCTGCAGCGCCGGGCCGTCGGCCGCGCCCGCGTGCAGGCCGGCGCCCCCGTCCACGGCGGCGATCTTCAGCTCGGCCAGCGCCACGCCACGCTCACCCAGGTGGCCGGCCAGCGCCACCAGCCCGGCCGGCTGCCCGGGGTCGGCGGCGTCAAACAACTCCTGGCCCGGCTGCAGGGCAATCGACGGGTCCAGGGCCGCCAGCGCATAGGCGCGCCGCTTCAAGGTGCCGCGGTACTGGCTGCGCGCCACCACTTCCTGGCCGGGGTAGCAGCCCTTGCGGAAGTCCACCCCACCCACCAGCTCCAGGTTGACCATCTGCGGCACGAACTGCTCGGCGGTGGCGGCCACGATGCGCGGCACGCCGGCCAGCACCTCGTAGGCTCGCCAGGCCTCCGGCAGCAACTGGGGCAGCGCCAGTGGCGGCGCCGCATCGGCGGGGCCGGCGACACCCAGCGCCAGCCAGCGCGGCACGGCCCGGCCGTCGAGCACCGCGTCGGCCAGGCGCAGCAGCGTCAGCCCCTCCGGGCCCGGGCCCACCTGGCCGGGAAGCAGGCCGGCCGCCTCGCCCAGCGCCGCCGTGGCGCTGTCGCCGGCCAGGCCCCACAGCGCGTGCGCCGCCGTCACCTCGGCCAGCTTGCAGCGTGCGCGCAGCACGAACATCTGCAGCCGCTTGAGCGTGGCCGGCAGCAGGTCGGCGCTGCAGGCCAGCAGCAGGTCCTCGGGGCCGTCCGGCCAGACCACGAAGCTGGCCAGCAGCCGGCCCTTGGCCGAGCAGTAGCCGGCCAGGCGCGACTGGCCCTGCGGCAGTTGCTGCATGTCCTGGGTCAGCTGGCCATGGAGGAAGGCGCGCGCCTCGGGGCCGCTGGCACGGATCAGGCCCCAGTCTGTCAGCGCGGTGGCGCCTTGGGGCAGGGGAGAGGGCAGCGGGGGCAGGGGCTTCATCGGCGCGTCGGGTGCGGGCCGCCGGCAACGGCTGCGGCGGCCGGGTGGAGTGACCAGCGAATTATCATTTGCGCGCCATGTCTCGCCGCGCGCCGGGGTCTCGTCGTTGGCCGGCCCTGTTGGCCGGCCTGTTCGGCCTGTTGCTGTCTTTGGCGGCGCTGGCCGCGGGGGCGGCTTGGTGGTGGGTGCACGAACGCCCGCTGCCGCTGGCCGGCGAACATGCCGAGCTGTCGATCGAGCCGGGCATGCCGCCGCGCGAGGTGGCGCAGCGCTGGGTGGCTGCCGGCGTGCAGGTCCACCCGGAGCTCTTGTACCAGTACTTCCGCTGGTCGGGGCAGGCGCGGCGCATCCGCGCCGGCAGCTACGAGATCGAGCCCGGCACCACGCCGCAGCGCCTGCTGCAGAAGATGGTGCAGGGCGACGAGACGCTGGAGCAGCTGCGCGTGATCGAGGGCTGGACGCTGCGCCAGCTGCGCGCCGCGCTGGCCGCGGCGCCGCATCTGCGCGCCACCACCGCGGGCTGGAGCGAGGCCCAGCTGATGGCGGCGCTGGGTGCACCCGGCCTGCCGGCCGAGGGCCGCTTCTTCCCCGACACCTATGCCTACAGCCGCGGCGTCAGCGACCTGGTGGTGCTGAAGCGCGCCCACCAGGCGCTGCAGCGCCGGCTGGACCAGGTCTGGGCGCAGCGCGCACCCGATCTGCCGCTGAAGAGCCCGGACGAGGCGCTGATCCTGGCCTCCATCGTCGAGAAGGAGACCGGCCTGGCTGCCGACCGCGGCCTGGTGGCCGGGGTGTTCATCAACCGGCTGCGCATCGGCATGCCGCTGCAGACCGACCCCACGGTGATCTACGGCCTGGGCGAGACCTTCGATGGCAACTTGCGCAAGCGCGACCTGCTGGCCGACGGCCCCTTCAACACCTACACCCGCGGCGGCCTGCCGCCCACGCCCATCGCCCTGCCCGGCATGGCCTCGCTGCTGGCCGCCGTGCGCCCGGCGTCCACCAAGGCCCTGTACTTCGTGGCCCGCGGCGACGGCAGCAGCGTCTTCAGCGAAACCCTGGCCGACCATAATCGGGCGGTGAACGAGTACCAGCGCAAGGGCCGCCGATGAGCGGCCAGCCCGAGCCGGCCGGCGACGCCATCCGCCGCGGCCGCTTCATCACGCTCGAGGGCATAGACGGCGCCGGCAAGAGCAGCCACCTGGAAGCACTGACGCATAGGCTGCGCCAGCGCGGGCACGAGGTGCTGGTGACGCGCGAGCCCGGTGGCACCGAGCTGGCCGAGCGCCTGCGCGAACTGGTGCTGCACCAGCCCATGGACGCGCTGACCGAGGCGCTGCTGGTGTTCGCCGCGCGGCGCGACCACCTGCAGCGGTGCATTGCCCCGGCCCTGGCGCGCGGCGTGACGGTCTTGTGCGACCGCTTTGCCGATGCCAGCTTCGCCTACCAGGGCGGCGGCCGCGGGGTGCCGCCGGCGGTGCTGGCGATGCTGGAGGACTGGGTGGTCGAAGGGCGCCAGCCCGATCTGACGCTGTGGTTCGTGCTGGCCCCGGCCGAGGCGGCGCGCCGCCGCGCCGCGGTGCGCGACCCCGATCGATTCGAAGCCCAGGACCTGGCCTTCTTCGAACGTGTGCACGCCGCCTACGCCGCGCGCGCCGCGGCGGCGCCGCAGCGCTTTGTGCAGCTGGATGCGGCACGGCCACGCGAGGCGGTGGCCGCGCAGTGCCTGGCCGCCGTCGAGGCCCTGGCGTGGTGATAGCCCCTGACGGCCAGCTGCCGCTGCCCTGGTTGGCGGCGCCGCTGGCGGCGTTGACGCGGCCCTGGCGGGGCCATGCGCTGCTGCTGCGGGCGACGCCGGGCGACGGCGCGCTGGCGCTGGGTTTCGCGCTGGCGCAGGCGCTTCTGTGCGAGGCGCCACGCGGCGACGGCAGACCTTGCGGCACCTGCGCCAGCTGCAGGCTGATCCAGGCCGGCCTGCATCCCGACCGCCTGCTGCTGCTGCCCGAGGCGCTGCGTCGCGAACTGGGGCTGCCGCTGGACAACAGCGACAGCGACGACCCCAAGCGCAAGCCCAGCCGCCAGATCCGCGTCGACGAGGTGCGGACCCTGATCGACTGGGCGCAGAAGAGTGCCTCAGGGGCTCGGGGCAAGCTGGCGCTGGTGTTCCCGGCCGAGGCGATGAACGAGACCGCCGCTAGCGCACTGCTGAAGACCCTGGAGGAACCGCCACCCGGCGTGCGCCTGTTGCTGCTGGCCGCCGACCCGGCGCGCCTGCTGCCCACCGTGCGCAGCCGCTGCCAGCTGGTGCGGCTGCCCGCCGTGTCGGCCGACGCGGCGCAGGCCTGGCTGGCGGCGCAGGGCGTGGTCGAGCCGGCGGTGCTGCTGTCGGCGGCCGGGGGCCGACCGCTGGACGCACTGGCGCTGCAGCGTGCCGGCGTGGACGCGGCGCGCTGGTCCGCCCTGCCGCGCGCGCTGCGCCAGGGTGACGCCGCGGTGCTGGCGGGCTGGTCGGTGCCACAGGCGGTGGACGCGCTGCAGAAGCTGTGCCACGACGCCTTGGCGCGTGCCCAGGGAGCGCCTCCCCGGTACTTCCCGCTGGCAGCCGTGCCTGCAGACGCCTCGCCGGCCGCGCTGGCGGCCTGGGCCAAGGACCTGCAGGGGCTGGCCCGGCACGCCGACCATCCCTGGCACGAGCCGCTGCTGACCGAGAGGCTGGCCCATGGCGCGCGCGCGGCGCTGGCGGGGCGCAGCCACGGTGCGGCCGGGCCGGCCGCGACACAGGCACGCCGTGCGCCTTCGTCGCTTCGCTAAACTGGCCGCATGAACGACAAGCTGGCCACCCGCGCAGGCGAGCTCGCCCCGGCGCAATCGCCGGCCTCGGGCGGCGCAAGACCGGCGGTGATCCAGCTGGTGTTCCGCGAGAAGGGCGCCCTGTACGCCGCCTACATGCCGCTGTTGTCCGACGGCGGGCTGTTCGTGCCCACGCAGCGGGACTACAGGCTGGGCGACGACATCTACCTCTTGCTGAGCCTGCCCGATGACCCGCAGCGCTTTCCGGTGGCGGGAAAGGTGGCCTGGCTGACGCCGGTCAATGCCTCGGGCGGCCGCACGCAGGGCGTGGGCGTGCGCTTCCCCAACGACGACAAGTCGCGCCAGCTGAAGGCCCGGATCGAGGAGATCCTGGGCACCAGCATCTCCTCGTCCAAGCCGACGCAGACGCTGTGACCCGGCGCGGCGGGCGCACCCGCGGCGCCGGCAGGCGCGCGCTGGCCCGCCAGACCCGGCGACCCGCAACCCGCTCCAGCCCATGTTTGTCGACTCCCACTGCCACCTGAGCTTTCCCGAACTGCACGCGCGTGTGCCCGAGTTGCTGCGCGAGATGGCCGCGGCACGGGTGGCGCGCGCGCTGTGCATCTGCACCACGCTGGAGGAGTTCGAGACGGTGCACGCGCTGGCCATGGCGCACTCGGAACTGTGGTGCACGGTGGGCGTGCACCCCGACAACGAAGACGTCGAGGAGCCCACGGCAGACGGCCTGCTGGCTCTGGCGCAGCGCCCTCGCGTGCTGGGCATCGGCGAAACCGGCCTGGACTACTACCGTCTCAACGGGCGCAGCGTGGCCGACATGCGGTGGCAGCGCGAACGCTTCGCCGTGCACATCGAGGCGGCGCGCCGCAGCGGCCTGCCGCTGGTGGTGCACACGCGCAGCGCCAGCGCAGACACCGTGTCGATGCTGCGCGACCTGGGGCAGGGTGCCGTGCGCGGGGTCTTCCACTGCTTCACCGAGACCCGCGCGGTGGCCGAGGCTGCGCTGGAGATGGGTTTCCACATCTCGTTCTCCGGCATCCTGAGCTTCCGCAGCGCGGCCGATCTGCGCGAAGTGGCCGCCATGGTGCCGCTGGAGCGCTGCCTGGTCGAGACCGACAGCCCCTATCTGGCGCCGGTGCCGCACCGCGGCAAGATCAACCAGCCGGCCTGGGTGGCCCATGTGGGCGCCGAGCTGGCGCGGGTGAAGGGGCTCAGCGTCGAGGAGGTGGCCGCGGCCACGACGGCCAACTTCGATGCGCTGTTCGGCGGCCCGGCCAAGCAAGCTGCGGCCACCTGATCCCGCTTCAAGCGGTGCCGGAGGAGTCATGAGGTTTCACTTGAAGATTGTCTTTTATCTTGTTGTCGCGTTGTGTTTTTCTCTTGCGCGTGCCGGTGCCTACGAGGACTTCTTCATCGCCGTGAGCCGTGACGACGCCAGCGCGGTGACCTTGCTGCTGATGCGCGGTTTCGACCCCAACTCGCCCAACGAGCAAGGCCAGACGGCGCTGCACCTGGCGTTGCGCGACAACTCACCCGGCGTCGTGCGGGCCTTGATGGTCCACCCCGGCCTGAAGGTCGATGCCGCCAACCGCAACGACGAGACCCCCTTGATGATGGCGGCGCTGCGCGGCAACCTCGAGTCGATGCGCCAGCTGCTGCAGCGCGGCGCCACGGTCAACCGAGCCGGCTGGACCCCGCTGCACTACGCGGCGACGGGCCCGTCGCCGCAGGCTGTGGGCTTGCTGCTGGACCAGGGTGCGAACGTCGATGCGCGCTCGCCCAATGGCAGCACGCCGCTGATGATGGCAGCACGCTATGGTGACGAAGCCTCGGTGGCGCTGCTGCTGGCGCGGGGGGCCGACCCGCATGCCCTCAACCAGCCAGGCCTGGACGCCGCCCAGTTCGCCCGTGGCGCGGGCCGCGAGCGCCTGGCCGAACGCCTGGAGGCGGCCAAGGCAGGCAGGCGCTGAGCCGCGGATCCTCGCCCGGCCGGCATGGACGCGGCACGGCACAGTGCGCGCAGCGAGCCCGGATGAGCGGGCGGGCCAGGCCGCTCATCGCTCCGACAGGCTTGTCGGCGTCGTTCCTACAAGCCCTTTGGCGGCCCACCCACTGGGCCCGACCGGTAGCGGCTTCTAGAGTGGACATCACCGTTCACCCGTTCAGGACCCACGATCATGGCCCAGCCCGCCGCCACGCTGAACAATCCGTTCCTGCTGATGATGAACCCGCAAGTGGTGCTCGACGCGATTGAGCGGTCGGAGCACCTGGCGGGGCTGCAGCGCCACCTCTGCCGGCCCTTGGATCGGCCGCTGATCGCCGCCCGCGCCGGCGCGGTGGCGCTGTCCGATGATGACGAAGGCGACGAGCTCGAGGACGCTGATCTGGACCTGTGAGCTTCGGGCGCGCACCGGCGCGCCGAGGCCTCAACGGCGCTGCCGGCGCCAATAGCGCGAGAGCGCCCAGGTCAGCAGCAGCACCCCGGCCAGCGCGATAGCCACCTCGGCGCGGTGTTGGCGCAAGGCAGCGCTGAACTGCCTCACGCCGTCGGCCAACCTGCTCGGCTCTCGAGCGCGGGGTCCGTTCCCCGCCAGGTCTTGCGCGCTGCCCCCCGGGAGGGGTTGTGCGGACACACCCTGCGGGAGCCAGGCGCCGGCGACGCTGGGCCCGGCGACCTGGGGCGCGGACCGATCCTGTGGCAAGGCGGCCACCGCCGGGCTCGCCGGCGGGGCGCCTTGTGGGCCTGCCTGGGCGGGGGTGGCCGCCTGAAGCCCGAAGGGCATCGGCTGCGCGCCAACGGCCGCGCGCGGTGGCAGCGCCTTGGGAGGGCTGGTCAGCGCCGGCGGGGCGTCCGTCCGGGGCTCCTGGGCAGACCTTGCCTGTCGGGCTGGCACGTCCGGGCTGCCGTGGATCACGATACCCGGGCCTGACAGCCGCAGCTTTCCCTCTGCCTTTTGCGCCGCGCCGGTCAGCCGTTGCACCGCGTCGCTCGTGCCGGGCACCTCGGTGCCCGCCGCGGTGTCGGGCAGCACCGAAGTGGGCCTCGCACCTGGCAGCGTCCTGCCGGACTCATGGCTTCCGGGCGCCTCGGGCATCGTCGGCGCGGCGGGCACCCAGGCGGGTGACAGCAGCGGCAGCAGCAACAGCAGGGGCCTGGCGTTCACGTCGTGTCGGCTTCGCTGGAACTCGGGACCGTGGCACCTAGAGGTTGCGCGGGTGTGTGCCCGCCGCCGGCCTAGATGTGGCGAGCACGGCTTGTTACAACCAGCAAGTTGGAGGCCTGGTGTCCAAGGAGGCAATAAGAACAATACGGTAGCGATGTTTGCTAGCGTTTTGGTTTAGGTTCGGACAGCTGCTTGTCAACCAGACCGACAGGTTGTGTGTTGGACTGAGAGAGGGCCAGTGATGTGGGGGGCGACGACGCTGAGTGCGGCTCCGCCCAGGGTCAATACTGGCGGCAGCCGCACGAAGATGCAGCAAACCGATCATTGTGTACTCGGTACGATGTGCGTTATGTTGCATTCCGCAGAGATCGCTGCAGACCTGTTTCGGCCCCGAGCGCGACGAAGGCCTGCACTACAACCAGGTCTCTCCGGAGACCCGGCCGCAGCACCACAGGCACTCAGGGTTGCTTCGTGATCTCGGTGACCGTGTAGCGCCCCTGCACCTGCGCCGCCTTGAAGCGCACCTTGTCGCCGACCTGCAACTTCTCGAGCTGTTTCTTGTCGGCGACGTGGAACACCATGGTCATGGGGGGCATGTCCAGGCTCTTGATCTCGCCATGCTTCAGGGTGAGCTTGGCGCCATCGGCGTCGATCTTGCGGACCTCGCCGCTGGCCATCGCGGCAGGATCCGCATGCGCCAGACCGGCCGTGGCCACAACCGTCAGCAGCGCCGCGCGGCGCAGGAAAGTTCGGGTTCTCGTCAAGATTGCCTCCAGGTTTCAGCGGTGGGATTGGTAGACGCTGAACTGGCCGTCCCGGGCCAGCAGCAGTGTGTCGTAGGGGTCTCGGCGGCCACCGTATTCAGGGCCGTCCATGCCCGGTGAACCGATGGGCATGCCGGGCACGGCCAGGCCCAGCGCACGGGGCCGTTCCTTCAGCAGGCGCTGGATGTCGGCCGCGGGCACATGGCCCTCGATGGCATAGCCCCCGACTGTGGCCGTGTGACAGGAGCCGAAACGTTCGGCGATGCCCAGGCGCTTGCGCACAGCGGTGTTGCCGCTGTCGTGCACGCGCACCTGGAAGCCATGCACCTCAAGGTGCTTCACCCACTCCTGGCAGCAACCGCAGGTGGGGCTCTTCCAGACCTCCACCAGCCTGGCGTCGGCGGCGGGCACGCTGGCGCGCGCAGCCAGCCAGGCCGGTGAGGCCAGCGCGGCTGCCACCACGGCCAAGGCCTGGCGGCGACTAGGCCGGGGGAAGGATGGACGGGTGTTCGTGGCCTTCAAGCTTGCCTCCTCAGGACGCGGTGACACGGATCGTGCCGACCATGCCGGCCTCGAAGTGCCCTGGGATCAGGCACGCAAACTGGAACTCGCCGGCCCGGTTGAAGTGCCAGAGGATCTCGCCGCGTTTGCCCGGGTCGACATGCGCCATGTAGGGCTCGTCGTGCTCCATGTTCGGGAACTTCTTCATCAGTTCGGCATGCTGCTTCAGTTCGGCCGGGGTGCCGATGACCAGCTCATGCAACAGCTTGCCGCGGTTGGCGATGCGCAGGCGCAGGGTTTCGCCCAGGCGCACGTCCAGGTGCGCGGGCTGGAAGCGCATGTCGTCGCCCATGCGGATGTCTACCGTGCGGCTCACCGCCCTGCCCTGGCCGGCGATGCCCCAGGGCTTCTGTTCGGGCGCGGCGGCTGCCTTGGGCTTGCCCCCATGGCCACCGGGCCCATGGGCGTGCGCCGCGTTGGCTGTCACCAGGGCGGCCAGCGGCAGCGACCACAAGGCCGTCAGCACACCGCGGCGGCCAGGGCTGGGCCTCGACGAATCGGCACTCACGCCGCATGGGATGCGTTTGCTCATCTCGTAGTTCCTCACAGGAAAGGATTCACTGGTGGTGGCCACCATGGCCTCCCTCGGGCTTGCGCGCGCGCACCTCGACGCCGGGCTTGAGCGGCTGGGCCAGGGGCATGCTGCCGCTGCCCTCGGCGGCGAAGCGTGCAGGTTCGGCCATGGCGCCGGCCCACTCGTAGGCCACCGTGCCCTTGGGGTGCTGGTACCAGCCCGGATCCTTGTAGCTGCCGCGTGGCTGGTCCTTGCGCACCTTCAGCACGCTGAACATGCCGCCCATGCCGACGGCGCCGAAGGGCCCCTGCCCGGCCATCATCGGCGCGGTGTTGTCGGGCAGCGGCATCTCCATCTCGGTCATGTCGTGCATGCCGCGCTCGCCCATCACCATGTAGTCGGGCACCAGGCGCATCACCTCGCCGACCACCTGGCGGTGGTCGACGCCGATCATGGTCGGCACGCCATGCCCCATCGCGTTCATCGTGTGGTGGCTCTTGTGGCAGTGCATGGCCCAGTCGCCCACCTCGTCGGCGACGAACTCCAGCTGGCGCATCTGCCCCACGGCGATGTCGGCCGTCACCTCGGGCCAGCGCGAGCCCGGTGGCGTGGGGCCGCCGTCGGTGCCGCTGACCACGAACTCGTGGCCGTGGATGTGGATCGGGTGGTTGGTCATGGTCAGGTTGCCCACGCGCACCCGCACCTTGTCGTGCTGGCGGACCACCAGCGGGTCTATGCCGGGGAAGATGCGGCTGTTCCAGGCCCAGAGGTTGAAGTCGAGCATGGTCATGATCCTGGGCGTCGCGCTGCCGGGCTCGATGTCGAAGGCGTTGAGCAGGAAGCAGAAGTCGCGGTCGACCTCGGCTATCAACGGGTGCTTGCCGTGCTTGTCGAGCTTGGGGTGGGTGACCCAGAAGCCCATCATGCCCATCGCCATCTGCACCATCTCGTCGGCATGCGGGTGGTACATGAAGGTGCCGGGCCGTCGCGCGACGAACTCGTAGACGAAGGTCTTGCCCGGCTCGATCGCCGGCTGGTTCAGCCCGCTGACGCCGTCCATGCCGTTGGGCAGGCGCTGGCCATGCCAGTGGATGCTGGTGACCTCGGGCAGGCGGTTGGTGACGAAGATGCGCACCCGGTCGCCCTCGACGACCTCGATGGTCGGCCCCGGGCTCTGGCCGTTGTAGCCCCACAGGTGGGCCTTGAAGCCGGGCGCCATCTCGCGCACCACCGGCTCGGCCACCAGGTGGAACTCCTTGACGCCCTGGTTCATGCGCCAGGGCAGCGTCCAGCCGTTCAGCGTGACCACCGGCCGGTAGGGCCGGCCGTTGGCAGGTTCCAGCGGCGGCATGGTGTCGGGCTTGGCCTGCACCACCGGCTCGGGCAGCGCGGCATGGGCCACGCGGCTGACGGCCGATGCGGCCACGGCGCCGGCGATGGCGGTGGCGGCGCTGCCGCCCAGAAAGCGGCGACGCTCGGGCCGCGGCGGGGCGCCGGCTTGGTCAAGGTTCTTCATGCTCGTGTGTCCTTGTTCTTGGGCGCGGGGCCGGCTCAGTGGCCCGGGCCGCCGCCGGCGGCTTCGGTGCGCGCGGCGGCGGGGGCGAACAGGCTGGGCCTGCCGACCAGGGACATGCCCAGGTCGGCCTCGGCCAGCCAGAAGTCGCGCTGCGCGTCGATGGCGGCGATCACCGCCTGCACCTGCTGGCGCGCGTCGGCCAGCAGCTCGAACACGCCGATCAGCATGCCGTTGTAGCGAAGCAGGTTCTCCTCGGCGATGCGCGCGCGCAGCGGCACGATGTGCTCGCGGTGGTGGCGCGCCACGTCCCAGGCGCTGCGGTACTGGCCGTAGGCCTCGCGCACCTCGCTGCGCGCCTCGATGGCGGTCTGCGCGGCGCGCAGCGTGGCCTGCTGCAGCATGGCGCGGGCCCGCGCCTGACGCACGTCGCCCCAGTCGAACAGCGGCAGCTCCAGCGAGATCTCGTAGCCGCGCTGGCGTCCGCCTTCGTTGTCGCCGTTGCGCATCAGGCCGAGCTCGACGGCGCCGACGAAGCGGCTGGCATCGGTCAGCCCGGCGCTGCGCGCCGCGCTGTCCACGGCCAGCCGGGCGCCCTGCACGTCCAGGCGCTGGGCGATGGCCTGGCCTTCCAGCTGGGGCAGCTCGCGCGCCTGCGCCGGCAGCTCGGGCAGGCGATCGGGCAGGCTCAGCGCGGCGGCCTCGTCGCCCCACAGGCCCAGCAGGCGCAGCAGCCGCTCGCGCGCCGACAGCCGGGCCTGCTGGGCCAGCGCCAGGTTCAGCGCGGCGTCGGCGCTGAAGGCCTGCTCGCGGGCCTGCTGCAGCTTGTTGAAGTTGCCCACCGCGGCCATGCGCCGCGCCAGCTCGGCGCTGGCGGCGGCCGAGCGCGCCACCTGCTCGCGGTATTGCAGCACCTGCTCGGCATGCACCGCCTGCACCCAGGCCTTGCGCACGTCGGCGGCCAGGGTCAGCACGGCCAGCGTGGCCGCGCCCTGCGCGGCCTCGACCCGCCGCGCCTCCATCTGCCGGATCAGCGGCATCAGCAGCAGCTTGCTCAGCCCCAGGTGCAGGCCGCGCTCGTACTCCACCTCGTCGCCATGGCGCAGGCGCGAGAAGCTGAAGCCCGGGTTGGACAGGCGCCCAGCCTGGGCCAGGTCGGCATCGGCGATGTCCAGCTCCAGCAGCGCCGCCTGCAGAGCGCGGTTGCGCCACAGCGCCAGCTGCACGGCGTTGTCTGCCGACAGCGGCTGCCGCAGCAGCTGCGCGGCGCGCGCCGCCCGCGAGGCCTCGTCGCTGCTGCGCGGCGGCAGCTCGATGCCCAGGCGCTCGCGGGCGCCGGCCTGCACCGGCGCAAAGGCGGCCTCCGGATTGACGCTGGCACAGCCGGCCAGCAGGACGGCGGCCGACAGGACGACCACGGGCCGCGGCGGACGGCGGCGCAGCGCGACCGTGCTCATCGCGACCCTCCGTGGGGCTTGCCATGGCTGCCTTGCGTTCCCGGCTGGGCAGGCTGTGCGTGGCCGCCGTGCTGGCCGGGTGCATGCCGTGCATCCGGCGCGGCGGGCGTGGGTGCGGGGGATGACGCAGCGGGCCTGCCGGCTGCGTCGCCGTCGGCCAGCGCGCGGGCGCCTTCGCGGGCATAGGCGCGCCAGCCGCCGATGCGGTCGACCTCGTCGTTGGCCTGGCGCCAGGGCACGCGCGCATCGTCGCCGGGGCGGTAGTCGGCCAGTGCCGAGCGGTGCTGCAGCGGCGGCACAGGGGCCTTGGCGTCCAGCGGGTCGGGTGCCGGGGCGGGTGCCGGCTCGGCGGCCGTGGCGGCCAGCGGCAGCGCGGCTGCCAGCAGCACGGACAGCACCGTGCATGCGGCGGCGATCGTCGCGCGCGGCCGCGCGTGGGGTCGGGCTTGCATCATCAGTCAGGCTTCCTTGCGGGTGCTCGGCCCATGGGCCGGTATCGCCCCGGGCCGCTGCGGCGCCGGGGAGCAGGCATCGGGAGGCGTGTTCGAGGCCGGCGTGGCGCCGGCCCGCGCCCCAGGGCTCAGGCCCGGGGCGGACGGTCGAGTCTGTCGACCTCGTCGCGGTAGACCGGCCACGGCGCCATGGTCGGCGCATCGTCCGAAACAACGGCACCCAGCCACGCCGTTGCGTGCGCTGGCAGGGCCATGGCCAGGCAGCAGCCGGCGCAGGCGGCACAGGCCTGCGCGCCGCCATCGCCTGGCGCCTCGGCCGCGTGCGATGCGGCCTGGGCAGCAGGGTCGGCGCCGTCGGCGTCGACGACGCCCGCTGCACCATGGGCATGGTGGGCGTGGCGGCCCGCAGCAGCGGCATGCGCGGGCCCGACCTCGGTCGCCTGCGTGGCGATGTGCCGCAGGGGCGATCCCTCCATCGAGCTGTGGCAGGGCAAGGCACCGGCCGCGGCCAGCGCCTGCAGCGGCAGGCACAGGGCCAGCACCCAGGCGATCAGGCCGCGCAATGGCCGTCGGCGCACGAGATCCATGGCGCGGACTTTAGCCCAGGCCGCGGCGACCTGTGGGCGCAGGGGTTGGCGTGGAGTCTGGCGCCGAGTCCGCATACCGGGCCGCGGCCGCCTGCAGGCGCTGGTGCACCCGCCGCGCCAGTTCAGGCGGCTCCAGCACCTGCACCTCGTCGCCCTGGCGCAGCAGGTCCATGACCAGCTCGGTGTCGTCGACATAGGGCAGGCGCAGCTCGTAGGCGCCATCGTCCAGCCAGGCGCCCTGCTGCTCGGGGTGCCACTGCTCGCGACTGGCCCAGGCGGCGGCATGTGGCTCGAAGCGCAGCCTTGCCCAGCGCCGACGGCCGCCGGCATAGATGCCGTAGCCGGCGTCCATCTCGGCCTGCACGCGCGCCAATTCGATCTCGTCGGCGGCGCTGTCCAGCACGCGCGCCTCTTCCATCGCGTCCAGCGCAAAGCGCCGCAGCGCCTGCACGCGGTGGCACCAGGCGTCCAGGTACCAGGTGTGGCGGTAGTGCACCAGACGCTGCGGCGAGACCTCGCGCTCGCCGAGCTCGCCGCGGCCGCGCGTGAGGTAGCGCAGGTGCAGCCGGCGCCGCGTCAGCAGCGCGCTGCTGACGCGCTCGAAGAAGCGCGCCGGCACCGGGCGCTGCTGCGCCGAGACGATGCGCACGCGCTGCAGCAGGCGCTCGGCGGCATCGGGCTCGCCGCCGCGGGCCAGCAGCTCGCGGATGCGCGCCAGCAGCGGCTGCAGGTGGCGGCTGAGCAGGCCGCCGCTGTCCAGCCCGGCCAGCAGCTGCTGCGCCATCAGCAGCGAGTACAGCTCGGACTCGTCGAACCACAGGCCCGGCAGCTCGTGGCGCGGCCCGGCGTAGGCCTGCCCGAAGCGGTAGCCGTTGACGCCGCGGTCGTACTCGATGGGCGCGCCCATGCGGCTGCGCAGGTACTCCAGGTCGCGCTTCAGTGTCGCCGGCGAGACCTCGAGCTCCTCCAGCAGGGTGGCGAAGCTGACATGGCCGCGGGCGCGGATCAGCGCCTCGATGCGGTACAGCCGGGCGGTGTTGTTGGCCATGGCGCGTAGTCAGCGCCAGACCGCGGCGCATGCGGCGTCGCCAAGGAAACAGGCCCCGCGACGGCGAGCGTCGCGGGGCCTGTCCGGGGTTCTGGCGGAGTCGGAGGGATTCGAACCCTCGATGCAGGTTTTGCCCACATACTCCCTTAGCAGGGGAGCACCTTCGGCCTCTCGGTCACGTCTCCAACCGGAAATCTGCGAAGGGTCGCATTCTAACCATGAATGCCCCCCTCCGCACGGGCTTTTCCACTCAGGCGGCGTCCTGGTCCAGGTCGAAGGCCTTGTGCAGCGCGCGCACGGCCAACTCCATGTACTTCTCGTCGATCACCACGCTGGTCTTGATCTCGCTGGTGGTGATCATCTGGATGTTGATGCCTTCCTCGCTCAGCACGCGGAACATCTTGCTCGCCACGCCGACATGGCTGCGCATGCCGATGCCGACGATGGACACCTTGCAGATCTTCGCGTCGCCGCTGACCTCGGCGGCGCCGGTGGCCGGCAGCACCTTGGCCTTGAGCAGCTCGACGGTGCGCTGGTAGTCGTTGCGGTGCACCGTGAACGAGAAGTCGGTGCGCCCGTCGTGCGAGACGTTCTGGATGATCACGTCGACGTCGATGTTGGCGTCGGCCACCGGCCCGAGGATCTGGAAGGCGATGCCGGGCTTGTCGGGCACGCCCAGCAGGCTGATCTTGGCCTCGTCGCGGTTGAACGCGATGCCGGCGACTACGGCTTGTTCCATCTTCTCGTCTTCCTCGAAGGTGATCAGGGTGCCCGAGACGGCCTCCTCGGCCAGCGGGATGTCCCAGGGCGTGAAGCTCGACAACACCCGCGTGGGCACGCGGTACTTGCCGGCGAACTCGACCGAGCGGATCTGCAGCACCTTGCTGCCCAGGCTGGCCATCTCCAGCATCTCTTCGAAGCTGATGCTCTGCAGCCGGCGCGCCTCGGGCACGATGCGCGGGTCGGTGGTGTACACGCCATCGACGTCGGTGTAGATCAGGCACTCGTCGGCCTTCAGCGCCGCGGCCACGGCCACCGCCGAGGTGTCGCTGCCGCCGCGGCCCAGCGTGGTCACGTTGCCGTGCGCGTCGACGCCCTGGAAGCCGGTGATGATGACCACGCGGCCGGCGGCCAGGTCGGCGCGCACGCGGCTGTCGTCGATGTGCTGGATGCGCGCCTTGGTGTAGGCCGAGTCGGTCTGGATCGGCACCTGCCAGCCGCCGTAGCTGACCGCCGGCACGCCCTGCGCCTGCAGCGCCAGCGCCAGCAGGCCCACCGAGACCTGCTCGCCGGTGGCGGCCACGGCGTCGAGCTCGCGCATCGCCTCGGGCGTGCTGGCCTGCGGCATCAGTTCCTTGGCCAGGCCGAGCAGGCGGTTGGTCTCGCCCGACATCGCCGAGGGCACCACCACCAGCTGGTGGCCGGCGCGCACCCACTTGGCCACGCGCAGCGCCACGCTGCGGATGCGCTCGGTCGAGCCCATCGAGGTGCCGCCGTACTTGTGAACGATCAAAGCCATCGCCGTTCCGTCGTCGTCCTTGCGCCGCGCGGGCGCCTCGGGGTCGCGGCCGGCCTGCGCGCCGATCCGCCCGGCGCAGGGCGAGCTTTGCTGCCCTGCACAATCCGCGGATTCTAGCGGGGGGCAGGTACGCCGCGTTTCAGCCCGGTGCGGCGGGCTCCCAGTGCAGCGCCAGGCCGCCGGCACCCGGCTCGCGCGGCGCGTCGCCGTTCAGGCCCAGGCCGGCGACGAAGAGCAGCCGGCCATCGTCCGACCACAGCAAGGGCCCCGCACGCGACCAGGCGGGCAGACCGCGGGCCTGGAACTGGCGCTTCAGCGTGCGCGAGGGCGCGCCGGGGGCGTTGCGGAAACGCTCGCCACCGGTGCGCGCGCGCACCTGCACGGCCCGCAGCAAGGCCGCTGGCAAGCCCTGTCCGGCGGGCGCGCGCTGCACGTGCAAGGTCCCACCGGGCAGCGCGTGCGCACCGGGCCGGCGCAGGTCCAGGGCCCGGGGCGGCGGCGTGACGGCGCTGCCTTGCGCGGCCTCCGCATGCCACTGCAGCAGCCCGCGGTACAGGCGCAGCTCGCCACCGGGCGCGGGCCAACGGCTGCCGGACGCCTGCCGCAGGTCGTCCAGCAGCCGCCGGCGCAGCGAGTCCGGCCAGGCTGCGGGCAGGCTGGCATCGAGCCACATCGCCAGCGCATTGGCACGGCGGGCGGGCGGCAAGCCGGCGGCCCGGCTCGCGACCCAGCGGCCCGCCTCGTCCTGGACCCTGGCCAGGTCCTCGCGGCCCACTTCCTGCGCCAGCGCCCTCGCCTCCCAGGCCGCCGCGGCGGCCTGGCTCAGGCTGGTCTCGGCATCGGCGAAGGCGCGCGACAGCACCGGCCACACGCGCAGGCGCAGCCGGTTGCGGGCAAAGCGCGTGTCGTCGTTGCTCGCGTCATCGCTGTAGGCAACGCGGTGCCTGCGCAGGTAGGCCTCGATGGCCTCGCGGGGCTGTGCCAGCCAGGGGCGCGCCCAGGTGATGCCCTGCGCGTCGACGCGCAGGGCCGCCATGCCGGCCAGCCCGGCCGGCCCGGCACCACGGAGCGCCTGCAGCAAGAAGGTCTCGGCCTGGTCGCGCCGGTGCTGGGCCAGCAGCACCAGCGAGCAGCCGGCCTCCTGCGCCATTTCGCCAAGGGCCGCGTAGCGTTCGCGCCGGGCCCAGGCCTCGACACTGTCGCGGCGCCGCGGCTTGCCTTGCAGGTGCCGGGTGTGCAGCGGCACCTGCCAGCGGCGGCACTGTGCGCGCAGCCTGGCCAGCCACTGGTCGGCATCGGCCACCAGGCCATGGTGCACATGCAGCGCGACCACGCGCAGGCCCAGCGCGCCGCCCACGCGGCGCGTGAGGTGCAGCAAGGCGACCGAATCGCGGCCACCGCTGACGGCCACCCCGACGCCGGCGGGGGGCCCGTCAGGGGGGGCGCTGCCCGCCATCGTCGAACAGCCCGCGGCGGGCTTCAGCGTTCCTTGGTGTCGGCGAAGCGGCCGTAGCCGCGCAGCCGCTCATAGCGGCGCTCGAGCAGCTCGCGCGGCTTCAGGTCGGAGACCTGGCGCAGCGCCTCGCCCAGCGCACGCTTGAGCTGCGCCGCCATCCAGCGCATGTCGCGGTGCGCGCCGCCCACCGGTTCGCTGACGATCTTGTCGACCAGGCCCAGCGCCTTGAGCCGGTGCGCCGTGATGCCCAGCGCCTCGGCCGCCTCGGAGGCACGCTCGGCGGTCTTCCACAGGATGGACGCGCAGCCCTCGGGCGAGATCACCGAGTACACGGAGTACTGCAGCATCAGGGTCTGGTCGGAGACGCTGATGGCCAGCGCGCCGCCGGAGCCGCCCTCGCCGATGATGGTGCTGACGATGGGCACCTCCAGCTGCGCCATCTCGAAGATGTTGCGCCCGATGGCCTCGGACTGGCCGCGCTCCTCGGCACCGATGCCGGGGTAGGCGCCGGGCGTGTCGACGAAGGTGAACACCGGCAGGCCGAACTTGGCCGCCAACTGCATCAGGCGCAGCGCCTTGCGGTAGCCCTCGGGGCGGCTCATGCCGAAGTTGCGCAGCGTGCGCTCCTTGGTGGCCCGGCCCTTCTGGTGCCCCAGCACCATGCAGGGCTGGCCGTTGAAGCGCGCCAGCCCGCCGACGATGGAATGGTCGTCGGCGTAGTGGCGGTCACCGTGCAGTTCCTGGAAGTCGGTGAAGATCTCGGCGACGTAGTCCAGCGTGTAGGGGCGCTGCGGGTGGCGCGCGATCTGCGTCACCTGCCAGGGCGTGAGGTTGGCGTAGACCTCGCGTGTCAGCTGCTGGCTCTTCTGGCTGAGGCGCTCGATCTCGTCGGTGATGTCGACGGCCGATTCGTTCTGCACGTAGCGCAGCTCGTCGATCTTGCTCTCGAGTTCGGCGATCGGGGCCTCGAAGTCGAGGAAGTGGCGCTTGCTCAAACAGGGGTCTCCTGAGGACGGTGGTTCGCCACCGGTGGGTGGCGGCGTTCGGCGGCGCGGCGGCAGCGGTTGGCTGCGGCGCGGCGCGCCCTTCGGTACGTCAGTACTCCACGGGCAGCGGGTCCAGGCTGCGCCAAATATACCAAGTGGCCACCGAGCGGAACGGCGCCCAGGTCTCGCCGATCTCGCGCGCCTCGGCCCGCGACACCGGCTCGCCGCTGAAGTAGCTCAGGCTGATGCCCTTGAGCAGCCCCAGGTCGTCCAGCGGCAGCACGTCGGGGCGCATCAGGTGGAAGATCAGGAACATCTCGGCGGTCCAGCGGCCGATGCCGCGGATGGCCACCAGCTCGGCGATGATGGGCTCGTCGTCCATCTCGGCCCACTGCGACACGTGCACGCGACCGTCGTCGAAGTGGCGGGCCAGGTCCTGCAGGTACTCGCACTTGCGCGCCGACAGCCCGGCGCCGCGCATGGCCTCGGTGGTCAGGTCCAGCACCGCGCCCGGAGGCACATGCGTGCTCGGGCCGCCGATGGCCGCGGCGAAGCGGTCCCAGACCGACTGCGCCGCCTTCACCGAGATCTGCTGGCCGACGATGGAGCGCGCCAGCGTGGTGAAGGCATCGCCGCGGCTGTGCAGCCGCGCCTGCCCGAAGCGCGCGATGAGCTTCTTCATCACGCGGTCGCGCCGCGCCAAGTGCCTGCAGGCCTCGTCCCAGTACGCAGGTGCTGCTGGTGCGGCAGGGGCGTCCACCGCGGGACTCTGGCGTGGCACGCTCAGCCGCGCACCCAGGTCGTGCCCTGGGGCGAGTCCTTCAGCACCACGCCGGCGGCGGCGAGCTCGTCGCGGATGCGGTCGGCCAAGGCGAAGTCGCGTGCACGCTTGGCCTGCGCGCGCTCGGCGATGCGGGCTTCGATCTGCTCGGCGCTGGGCCCGCCCGCACTGCTGCGCTGCAGCCAGGCGCGCGCCGGCTGCTGCAGGATGCCCAGCGTGCCGGCCAGCGCCTTCAGCAGCGACGCGTCGGCGTGCCGGCCGCGGTTGACCTCGGCGGCCAGCTCGAACAGCACGGCCAGCGCGCCGGGCGTGTTGAAGTCGTCGTCCATCGCCGCCTTGAAGGCGGCGGCGCGCGGCTCGGCCCAGTCGATCGCCGCAGCGGCCGGGTCACCGGCGGCCAGCAGCGCGGTGTACAGCCGCGCCAGCGCGGCGCCGGCCTCGGCCAGCAGCGCCTCGCTGTAGTTGAACGGGCTGCGGTAGTGCGTGCGCAGCATGAAGAAGCGCACCGCCTCGCCGTCGTGGCGGCGCAGCACGTCCTCGATGGTGAAGAAGTTGCCCAGGCTCTTGGACATCTTCTCGTCGGCGATGTTCAGGAAGCCGTTGTGCATCCAGGTGCGCACGAACTCGCCGCCGCTGGCGCCCTCGCTCTGGGCGATTTCGTTCTCGTGGTGCGGGAACTGCAGGTCCATGCCGCCGCCGTGGATGTCGAAGGGCTCGCCCAGCAGCGCGCAGCTCATCGCCGAGCACTCGATGTGCCAGCCCGGGCGGCCGGGCCCGTAGGGGCTGTCCCACTGGGCCTGCGGCGGCTCGTCGGGCTTGGCCGCCTTCCACAGCACGAAGTCCAGCGGGTCCTGCTTGTCGTCCTGCACCGCCACGCGCTCGCCGGCGCGCAGCTCGTCCAGCGACTTGCCCGACAGCTTGCCGTAGCCCGGGAAGCGGCGCACCGAGTAGTTCACGTCGCCACCGGCTGCGCGGTAGGCCAGGCCCTTGGCCTCGAGCTGGCCGATCAGCGCCAGCATCTGCGGCACGTAGTCGGTGGCGCGTGGCTCGTGCGTGGGCGTGGCCAGACCCAGCGCCGCGAAGTCGCGGTGCATGGCCGCGATCATCTCGTCGGTCAGCGCGCGGATGGTGATGCCGCGCTCCAGCGCGCGGCGGATGATCTTGTCCTCGATGTCGGTGATGTTGCGCACGTAGGTCACGCGCCAGCCGCTGGCCAGCAGCCAACGGTAGACCACGTCGAAGGCCAGCGCCATGCGCGCGTGGCCCAGGTGGCACAGGTCGTAGACGGTGATGCCGCAGACGTACAGCCGCACATGGCCGGCTTCCAGCGGCTCGAAGGCCTCGAGGCGCCGCGTCAGCGTGTTGTGGATGCGAAGGCTCATGGGGGCGAGGCCGGCATGGGGGGCGGTAGGCCGGCGGCCAGGGACGCGGAGCCCGCTGCGGGCGTCTGACGCGCCCGGCGTCGGTGGCAGAATCGCGCCGCAGTATAGCGGGCACCCCCTGTGCGAATGCCGGGCCGGTGCCGTCCGCGGACGGGCCAGGGCGGCACGCCTGCAGACCTAGGGCCGTGGCCTTGCCCCGCGGGCAGGCCGCCCACACACTGCACAACCGCATGGTCAGTTCCACCCCTCACCGCGAGGCCGCGCGCCTCACCCCGCGCCTCACCCCGCGCCTGACCGCCGCGTGGCTGCTGGCCCTGGCCAGCCTGCTGCCTCACGCGGCCCAGGCCCAGGCGTCGCGCCCGGTCAGCCCCGCCGCGGCGCAGGCCCTGGCCGAGACCGTGGCCTTGCTGGGCCGTGGCGACGCCGCCGCCGCACTGGCGCGCGCCGAGCGGGGCCTCGAGAGCGCACCCGGGGACGTCGCGCTGCGGTTCCAGGCTGCACTGGCCTTGATGGACCTGGGCCGCAACGCCGAGGCGCTGGCCGCCTTCCGCGCGCTGAACGAGGAGCACCCCGAGCTGGCCGACCCGCTGAACAACCTGGCGCTGCTGCAGGCCCGCGCCGGCCAGCTGGACGAGGCGCTGCTGAGCCTGCGCGGGGCCCTGCGCAACGACCCCACGCACCGCACAGCGCGCGTCAACCTGGGCCGGCTGCACCTGGCACTGGCGCAGCGTGCACTGGAGGACGCCGCGGCGCTGGGCCCGGCCGACGCGGCGCTGCTGCGCTTGCTCGAGGGCGTGCGCCGCCTGTCTGCACCGGCGCGCTGACGCCGGCCCGCCGCGCCGGCCGCGGGCGCACAACGGCTAGACTCCTGGCCCCGTCCCCATCCTGCGGCCCCCGAGGGCGCCGCGCCTTGCGGAAATGCCGTTGCCCCTTACACGCCTCCGACGCCTGCTGCGTGGCGCCGTGCCGATCGCCGTTGCGCTGACCGCACTGGCCACCTTGCCCGCCTGGGCGCAGAAGGTGCGTCTGGCCACGACCGAGGGCGACATCGTGCTCGAGCTCGACGCGGCCAAGGCACCGAAGACGGTCGAGAACTTCCTGCGCTACGTGCGCGCCGGCCACTACGACGGCACCATCTTCCACCGCGTGATCCCGACCTTCATGATCCAGGGCGGCGGCCTCAATGCCGAGCTGGTGCAGAAGCCCACGCAGGCGCCGATCCCGCTGGAGAGCGCCAACGGCCTGTCCAACCAACGCGGCAGCATCGCGATGGCGCGCACCGGGGTGCCCGATTCGGCCACCTCGCAGTTCTTCATCAACGTGGTCGACAACCCGCGGCTGGACCACCAGCCCGCCAACCCCAACCCCAACGGCTACGCGGTGTTCGGCCGCGTCGTCGAGGGCCTGGAGGTGGTCGACCGCATCCGTGACCAACCCACCCAGCCTCAGGGCCTGCACCAGCATGTGCCCGTGAAGGCGGTGGTCATCAAGAAAGCTTCCCTGGAGAAATGAGATGAGCAAGTACGTTCAGATGGAAACCAGCGCCGGCGCCCTGCGCATCGAGCTCGACGACGCGGCGGCACCCAAGTCGGTCGCCAACTTCCTGGCCTACGTGGCCAAGGGCCACTACGACGGCACCATCTTCCACCGCGTGATCAAGGGCTTCATGATCCAGGGCGGCGGCTTCGAGCCCGGCATGAAGCAGAAGCCCACCGATGCGCCGATCGCCAACGAGGCCAACAACGGCCTCAAGAACCAGAAGTACACGCTGGCCATGGCGCGCACCAACGATCCGCACTCGGCCACGGCGCAGTTCTTCATCAACGCCGTCGACAACGGCTTCCTCGACTTCAAGGCCGAGTCGGGCGCGGGTTGGGGCTATGCCGTGTTCGGCAAGGTCGTCGAGGGCACCGAGGTGGTCGACAAGATCATCCAGACGCGCACCGGGCGCAAGGGCATGCACGACGACGTGCCGCTCGAGGACGTGCTGATCCAGCGCGTCACCGAGGTGGCCTGATGACCCTGGGCGGGCCCGCCCTGCCCGCCGCGGACGCCGGCCTGCGCGAACTCGATGCGCCGCCCAGCTGGCGGCGCATCGACTTCATCTCCGACGTCCACCTGGCCGAGGCCATGCCGCGCACCTTCGCCGCGCTGCAGGCGCACCTGCAACACACGCCGGCCGACGCAGTGCTGCTGCTGGGCGACCTGTTCGAGCTGTGGGTGGGCGACGACGCACGCCACCAGGCCTTCGAGCGGCGCTGCGTGGACATGCTGGCGCAGGCCGCGGCGCGCCGGCCGCTGTACTTCATGCACGGCAACCGCGACTTCCTGGTCGGCCCGGCGCTGTGCCGCGACGCCGGGCTGTGCCCGCTGGCCGACCCCTGCCGCCTGCACGCCTTCGGCCGCCGCGTGCTGCTCAGCCATGGCGATGCGCTGTGCCTGGCCGACACCGCCTACCAGGGCTTCCGCGCCCAGGTGCGCGGCGAAGCCTGGCAGCGCGAGTTCCTGGCGCGGCCGCTGGCGCAGCGCCAGGCCATTGCACGCGAGATCCGCGCCGCCAGCGAGGCACGCCGCCGCTTCGACGGCGACGGCGCCAGCGACGTCGACGCCGCCGAGGCGGCGCGCTGGCTGGATGCCGCCGACGCACGCACCTTGGTTCACGGCCACACACACCGCCCGGGCAGCGACTCGCCCGCACCGGGGCTGCGGCGGTGGGTCCTCAGCGACTGGGACCTGGATGGCGGGCAGCGCGCCGAGGTGCTGGTGATGGATGCCGACGGCTTCCGGCGCATCGCGCCCACCCAGGCCCCCGGCAGCGCCGCCGGCGCCTGAGCGCCGTCTCCCGCGGCCCATGTGGTCCCGCCTGATGGAAGCCTGGCGCGCGCGCCGCGAGGCTGCGGCCCTGCGCCGCCGCGCCATCCCCGACGACCTGTGGAAGCGCACCCTGGTGCGCTACCCCTTCCTGCGCCGCCGTGACGACCCGCAGGCGGCCGAGCTGCGTCGCCTGACCAGCCTGTTCCTGGACCGCAAGGAGTTCAGCGCCGCCGGCGGCCTGCGTCTGAACGACGGCATCGTCGTGGCCATCGCCGCGCAGGCGGCGCTGCCGGTGCTGCGCCTGGGCCTGGACCGCTACGACGGCTTCGTCGGCATCGTCGTGCACCCCGATGCGGTGCAGGTGCGGCGCGAGTTCACCGACGACGACGGCGTCGTCCATGCGTACGACGAGACGCTGGCCGGCGAGGCCATGGCCGGCGGCCCGGTGATGCTGTCCTGGCGCGACGTGCGCGCCGCCGGGCACGAGGACAGCCCGGGCTACAACGTCGTGATCCACGAGTTCGCCCATGTGCTGGACATGGCCGCCGGTGGCGACGCCGACGGCCAGCCGCTGCTGCCGCCCGAGATCGCGCCGGGGCACTGGCGCGCCACCTTGGGCGCCGAGTTCGCCGCCTTCACGGCACGCGTCGAGGCCGGCGACGAGCACACGCTGCTCGACCCGTATGCGGCCCAGGGCGAGGACGAGTTCTTCGCGGTGGCCAGCGAGGCCTTCTTCGTCGATGCCCAGGCGCTCGTCGCCGAGCACCCGGCCTTGTACGCCCTGCTGCGCGACTTCTACCGCCAGGACCCGGCGGCCGAGGCGCTGCCGCGGCGGTCGCGCGGCTGAGCCGCCGATCGCCGGAAGGGTCGCGCCCGCGGCCCCCGGAACGGCAAACGGCGCCCGGGGGGGCGCCGTTGCTGCGTCGGGCCGTGCGCGCTCAGGCCGCCGTGGCTTCGGCGCGCGGCTTGTCGCTCTTCTTGGGCGGCAGGATGTCCAGCACCACCTCGTCCTTGTCGTCGAGGTCGACGGTGAGGCGGCCGCCGTCGGTCAGGCGGCCGAACAGCAGTTCGTCGGCCAGCGCGCGCCGGATCACGTCCTGGATCAGGCGCTGCATGGGCCGCGCGCCCATCAGCGGGTCGAAGCCCTTCTTCGCCAGGTGCTTGCGCAGCGCGTCGCTGAAGGTCACCTCGACCTTCTTCTCCGCCAGCTGCGACTCCAGCTGCAACAGGAACTTGTCGACCACGCGCAGGATGATGTCCTCGTCCAGCGCACGGAACGAGACGATGGCGTCGAGCCGGTTGCGGAACTCCGGCGTGAACAGGCGCTTGATGTCGCCCATCTCGTCGCCCTGCTCGCGCTTGTTGGTGAAGCCTATGGTCGACTTCTGCATGGTCTCGGCGCCCGCGTTGGTGGTCATGATGATGATCACGTTGCGGAAGTCGGCCTTGCGCCCGTTGTTGTCGGTCAGCGTGCCGTGGTCCATCACCTGCAGCAGCACGTTGAAGACGTCGGGGTGGGCCTTCTCGATCTCGTCCATCAGCAGCACGGCGTGCGGCTTCTTGGTGATGGCCTCGGTCAGCAGGCCGCCCTGGTCGAAGCCCACGTAGCCCGGCGGCGCGCCGATCAGCCGGCTGACGGCATGGCGCTCCATGTACTCGGACATGTCGAAGCGGATCAGGTCTATGCCCAGCGTGAAGGCCAGCTGCTTGGCCACCTCGGTCTTGCCCACGCCGGTGGGGCCGCTGAAGAGGAAGGCGCCGATCGGCTTGTCGGGCTTGCCCAGGCCGCTGCGCGCCATCTTGATGGCGGCGGCCAGCGCGTCGATGGCCGGGTCCTGGCCGAAGACCACGTTCTTCAGGTCGCGGTCCAGCAGCTTGAGCTTGCCGCGGTCGTCGCTGCTGACCGAGGCCGGCGGGATGCGGGCGATCTTGGCCACGATCTCCTCGACCTCGTTGCGCGTGATGGTCTTCTTGCGCTTGGCCTGCGGCAGGATGCGCTGCGCGGCGCCGGCCTCGTCGATCACGTCGATCGCCTTGTCGGGCAGATGGCGGTCGTTGATGTACTTGGCCGACAGCTCGGCCGCGGCCTGCAGCGCCGCCGCCGCGTACTTCACGTTGTGGTGGTCCTCGAAGCGGCTCTTCAGGCCCTTCAGGATCTCCACCGTCTCGGCCACCGAGGGCTCGACCACGTCGACCTTCTGGAAACGGCGCGACAGCGCGGCGTCCTTCTCGAAGATGCCGCGGTACTCGGTGAAGGTGGTGGCGCCTATGCACTTCATCTGGCCACTGGACAGCGCCGGCTTGAGCAGGTTGCTCGCGTCCAGCGTGCCGCCGCTGGCGGCGCCGGCGCCGATCAGGGTGTGGATCTCGTCGATGAACAGGATCGCGCCGGGCATGTCCTTGAGCTGCTTGAGCACGCCCTTGAGGCGCTGCTCGAAGTCGCCGCGGTACTTGGTGCCGGCCAGCAGCGCGCCCATGTCCAGGGCGTAGACGGTGGACTCGGCCAGCACGTCGGGCACCGCGCCCTCGGTGATGCGCCAGGCCAGGCCTTCGGCGATCGCGGTCTTGCCCACGCCGGCCTCGCCGACCAGCAGCGGGTTGTTCTTGCGCCGGCGGCACAGCACCTGGATCACGCGCTCGACCTCGTGCTCGCGGCCGATCAGCGGGTCGATGCGCCCGTCGCGCGCCTGCTGGTTCAGGTTCTGCGTGAACTGGTCCAGCGGCGAACCCTTGCCGTCACCGGCGGCCGGGTCTTCCTTCTCGCCCTCCTGGCCGCTGCTCTCGTTGTTCTTGGCCGGCTCGGGCGGGTCGTTCTTCTTGATCCCGTGGGCGATGAAGTTGACGACGTCCAGCCTTGTGACGCCCTGCTGATGCAGGTAGTACACGGCGTGGCTGTCCTTCTCGCCGAAGATCGCCACCAGCACGTTGGCGCCGGTGACCTCCTTCTTGCCGTTGCCGGTGCTCTGCACATGCATGATGGCGCGCTGGATCACGCGCTGGAAGCCCAGCGTCGGCTGCGTGTCGACTTCCTCGGTGCCCCCCACGGTGGGGGTGTTCTCCTTGATGAAGTTGGTCAGCGCCTTGCGCAGGTCGTCGATGTTGGCGGCGCAGGCGCGCAGCACCTCGGCGGCGCTGGGGTTGTCCAGCAAGGCCAGCAGCAGGTGCTCGACGGTGATGAACTCGTGGCGCTGCTGGCGCGCCTCGACGAAGGCCATGTGCAGGCTGACTTCGAGCTCTTGGGCAATCATGCGGCCTCCATAATGCATTGCAGCGGGTGCCCGTCGCGCCGTGCGGCGGTCAACACCAGTTCGACCTTGGTCGCGGCGATGTCCTTGGGGTAGACGCCGCAGATGCCGCGCCCCTCGTGGTGGATCATCAACATGATGTGGGTGGCAGTCTCCAGGTCACGCTGGAAGTATTGCTGCAGCACCATCACGACGAACTCCATGGGCGTGTAGTCGTCGTTCAGCATCACCACCTGGTACAGCCCGGGCGGCTTGGTGCGCTGCTTGCGCCGCTCGGCCACCACCGCGCCGGCCCCGCCATCGCGGCGCGGCTGCTCGGGCAGTTTCGGTGGCCCAGGGGGCGGGTTTTCCTCAGGCATGACCCATTCTATCGACACGCTTTCGCCCTGCACGGCACCAGGGACGCGCGGGCTCTGGGCTGTGATATTGGGCCCGAAGCGCCGAGGGCAAGCGGCAGAAGCGGGGGCGATTCACCCCCCTTTGCCGAACCTCGCCAGCGCCGCGCCACCCTCGGTGGCAGGGGCTTGACGCCGCGGGCAGCCACCGGCGGCGGCAGGGCTGGCCGAAAGGCCCGACCGGCGTGGGGGCGCTTGCCGCGCGGCGCGACCCGTCCGCCAGCAGGCGACGGCGGGCCGATCCGGGCCTGTGCGCCGAGAGTCAGCGCCCGGCGCGCGGCGTCGGGGGCGCGGTCGCCGGTGCGGCCGGATCCCCGGCCTGCTCAGGCAGCGCGGGCCCTGCACCAGTCTTCGCACCGAGGCAGCGGCAGCGGCGGGCTGATGGCATAGCCCTGCGCGGTGTCGCAGCCCATCGAGCGCAGAAGCGCCAGCGTCTCCTGCTGCTCGACCCCCTCGGCCGTCAAGGTCATGCCCAGGCTGCGGCCGAGGTCGATCATGCAGCGGATCACCGTGCGCGACTCCTGCGACTCCATGGCGTTGATGACGAAGGAGCGGTCGATCTTGAGTTCGGAGAAGGGCATGCGCACCAGCTGCAGCATCGACGAGAAGCCGGTCCCGAAGTCGTCGATCGAGAGCTGGAAGCCATGCAGGCGCAGGCGGGTCAGCGTTTCCAATGCCGAGCGCGGGTCGTCCATGGCCGCCGTCTCCGTGAGCTCGAGCACGATCTGCGCCGGCGCCACCCGGTGCTGCCGGCACAGCCCCTCGAGGGCGTCGAACAGAGAGAGGTTGCCCAGGCTGCGGGCGGAGACGTTGACCGACAGTGCCGGCGGCGGCCCATGCCGGCCCCGGGCCCAGGGCGCAAACCAGGACAGTGCCTGATCCAGCACGCGCTCGGTCAGCGCGTCGACCAGGCCCTCGCGTTCGGCGAGCGGGATGAAGCGGTCGGGCCCCACCAGGCCATGCGCCGGGTGTTGCCAGCGCACCAGGGCCTCGAAGCCGGCCAGCGAGTCGTCCTCGCAGCGGACCTTGGGTTGCAGGTGGACGCAGAGCTGATCGCCGGCAATGGCCAGGCGCAGTTCCTCGGCGCCGGGCTGGAACACCGGCGCCATGGCGCGCTGCGCCGGCGCGTCGACGGCAGAGCCGGCCTCCGCGCGGCTCAGCAGCGCGAGCATGTCGCCGGACCTGAAGGGCTTGGGCAGCACCCCCGCGAGACGCAGGCCGTTGGCCTTCGCGGCCCGCCCTGCCGCCTCCAGCACCCGCTGGCCGATGCCGCTGCCGACGATGACCTGGGCCCGACACCCGCGCCGGCCCAGCTCGGCCAGCACCGCCAGGCCGTCCATCACCGGCATGTGCAGGTCCACGAAGACATGGGTCGGCACCCAGTCGTCGAGCAGGCGGAAGAAGACCTGCGGATCCTGGGTGTGGCGGGTCTGGGCACCGACCGACTCGCCGACCATGGCCAGGGTCTGCGCCACCATCGGCTCGTCGTCCAGGATCAGCAGCCGGTGTGCGGACATCCTCAAACCCTCGTGGGGGTGACGGGGCCTCGCGCCAGGGCCTCGAGCAGCTTCCTGGCAAGCTCGTGGCGGCGATAGGGTTTGCCCAGCAGCAGCACGCCGGGGTCGAGCCGGCCATGGTGCACGATGGCGTTCTCGGTGTAGCCGGAGGTGTAGAGCACCGGCAGGCCCGGCCGCAGCGCACGCGCGGCCTGCGCCAGTTCGCGCCCGCTCATGCCCCCCGGCATCACCACGTCGGTGAACAGCAGCGCCACCTGCGCGTGTCGCCGCAGCTGCTCCAGCGCCTGCGGCCCGTCGGCGGCCTCCAGCACCCGGTAGCCCAGCGCTCGCAGCTGCTCGCCCGCGTACTGCCTGACCAGCGCGTCGTCCTCCACCAGCAGCACCAGCTCCCCCTGCCCCGCCAGCATCGCCCCTGCCGGCTCCGCCTCGGCCGCCGCCTCGCCCGCCCCCGGCCGCGGCAGGTACAGCTTCACCGTCGTGCCCCGGCCCGGCTCGCTGTAGATGGCCACATGCCCCTGCGACTGCTTGACGAAGCCGTACACCATCGCCAGCCCCAGCCCCGTGCCCTTGCCCTTGCCCTTGGTCGTGAAGAAGGGCTCGAACACCTGGGCCAGGTGCGCCGGCTCGATTCCCACCCCCGTGTCCGACACCGCCACCATCGCGTACTGGCCCGGCTGCAGCTCGGCGTGCCGCGCCGCGTAGTCCTCGTCCAGGTGCGCGTTGGCCGTCTCGATCGTCAGCTTGCCCCCTTGGGGCATCGCGTCGCGGGCGTTCAGCGCCAGGTTCAGCAGCGCGTTCTCCAGCTGCCCCGGGTCCACCAGCGCCGGCCACAGGCCCGCACCGCGCACCCACTCGATCGCGATGTGCTCGCCCAGCGAGCGCCTCAGCAGCGCGTCCATGCCGGCCACCAGCTGGTTGACGTCGACCACCTTCGGCGCCAGGGCCTGCTTGCGCGCAAACGCCAGCAGCCGCTGCGTCAGCTCCGCCCCGCGCTGCGCCGCCGCGCCCACCATCCGCGCCAGCCGCTGCGGCTCGCCACCCTCCGGCAGCACCTCCGACAGCAGCTCCGCGTTGCCCAGTATCACCGTCAGCAGGTTGTTGAAGTCGTGCGCCACACCCCCGGTCAGCTGGCCCAGGGACTCCAGCCTGCCGACCTGGCGCAACTCGGCCTCCAGCCGCAGCCTCTCGGTGACGTTGCTCACGCCGCCGACCATGCGGCGGGCGCGTCCGCGCTCGTCGCGCACGATCCGCGCGCGCACCTCGACGTTGATCGTCGTGCCGTCGACGCGGCGCAGCGCAAAGGCGTTCAGCCACTGGGTGTCGCTGCCCCGCAGCGCCCGCCGCAGGTCGGCCGATACCCGCTCGCGATCATCCTGCTCGACCTGCTGCAGCAGCACCGATCCTGGATGCTCGCTCTCGGTGCCGCCACGCCCGGCCAGCGCCTGCAAGCCGTCGCTCCACCACATGCGGTCGGCGTCGATGTCCCAGTCCCAGAGCCCGTCGTTGCTGGCGCTGGACACCAGCGCCATGCGCTGGTCGCTGCGCTCGCGGCGGGCGACCTCGGCACGCAGCTGCTCGATCGAGCCGCGCAGGTCCTGCGTCAGCAGCGAGAGCTGGGCGCCGGTCTCGGCCAGCAGGTTGCCGAGTTCCCGCATCTCATCGATCGTGAGCCCGGTGGTCGAGACGTCGAACTGCCCGGCACCTATGCGGCGCGCGCTGTCCTGCAGGCGCTCGAGTTCGCGCTGCACATGCCGCGACAGGCGCCGGTCGACGGCCAGCATCAGTGCGCCGCCGAGCACGATGACGGCGAACACCACCCAGGCGCCACCGGTGACGGCGGCGTCTATGCGCTGCTCGGCCACATTCAGCGCGCCACGCGCCTGGGTCAGCATGCGCTGCTCGATCACGGCGATCTGGCCCAGGGCCACCGAGGTCAGCAGCAGGCGGTGGTCCTCGGTCAACGGGGTCGGTTGTCGCGGGTGCAGCAGCGCGCGCAGCTCGCTGAAGGCCTGGTCGAGCTGGTGCAGCTGCTCGAGAAAGGCCTCCAGCCCCAGGGCCGGTGCCGCCGACTGCGCCAGCGTCGCGAGCTGCCCGTTGCGGTCGCGCCAGACCTCGGCCAGCCGCTCGCTGCCGACACGGCTGTACTCGTGGGCCAGCGCCGACAGCGCGTAGGTGGACTCGAGCAGATCGACGGCGCGACTCACCGTTTCGGCCTGTGCCGCGACCAGGCGCGAGACCACGAAGCCGGCCGCGCTGGTCAACGCCAGCACGGCCAGCGCCACGGCGGCCCGTTGCCTGGTGCGCCCGGCGAGCTTCATCGCAGGATGCTCACCCGCTCGGGCCACAGGGCCAGCATGGGCTCCGGCGCCAGATGGCGGCGCAGGTCGGGCACCGGCTCGCCGCCGCGGCCGCTGCGGCGCAGGATCCAGCGCATCTGGGTCTCCAGGTTGCGCGCCAGGGATTCGGGCAGCTGGATGCGGTGCTGGTGCTCGCCCCAGATGCGGCCGACGGCTTCCGCCGACAGACCGGAGCGGCGGATCAGGATCTCGCGCCCCGCCGCCGGCGAGGCGGCGATGAAGGCCGCGGCACGGTCGAGGGCGCGCAGCATGCCGCGCATCGCCTCGGCGTGCCCGGCCACGAAGGGCCGGCGGCCGACGAGCAGCCAGTTGGTCGTGAAGTTGATGGCGCTGGTCAGCAGGGCCGCGCGTTCGCCCAGCTTGTGCTGGGCTTCCGCCACCGTGTGGCGGAACGAGAAGATGGCCGCCACCTCGCCGGCCATCAGCGCCGCCAGGTGCCGGTTCTCCGGCAGGTCCACCACGGTCACGTTGGCGTCGCCCAGCTGGTACGAGGAGCGGAGCAGGTCGAAGTACAGGTCCAGTGTCGTGCCGACCGGCACCGCCACGCGCTTGCCGCGCAGGTCGCCCGGCTTGTGCACGCCGAGGTCGCGGCGGCCGACGGCCCCGCCGGACGGTGCGAGGCTGACGATGGTGTCGGCAAGGATCACGAAGTCGTCGGCGCCGCTCGGGCTGTAGCGGCGCGGGTTGATGATCGAGTAGGCCAGCGGCAGAGCCGCGGTCATGGCGAGCTCCAGCGTGCCCTCCTGCACGGCCTTGAACGACTGCCAGCCCTGCGCGTGCTCCAGCAGTTCGACCTCCAGCCCTTCGGCGGCGAACAGCTCGCGTTCCAGTGCGACGTAGATCGGTGCGCTGCCCAGGAAGGGCGTGTTGCCCAGGCGGACCCGGGTCCGCTGGCGGGCCCGGGCAGGCCTGGCGGCGGCCACCGTCGCGGCGACGCCGACGAGCAGCTGCCGGCGGCTCCACGCACCGTCCCGGATGTCCCCAAGGCGCTTCATGCCGCAGCTCCTTCGCCAGGCCTGCCGTTCAAGGCCTGCCGAAGCTTCCTGGCAAGCTCGTGGCGGCGATAGGGTTTGCCCAGCAGCAGCACGCCGGGGTCGAGCCGGCCATGGTGCACGATGGCGTTCTCGGTGTAGCCGGAGGTGTAGAGCACCGGCAGGCCCGGCCGCAGCGCACGCGCGGCCTGCGCCAGTTCGCGCCCGCTCATGCCCCCCGGCATCACCACGTCGGTGAACAGCAGCGCCACCTGCGCGTGTCGCCGCAGCTGCTCCAGCGCCTGCGGCCCGTCGGCGGCCTCCAGCACCCGGTAGCCCAGCGCTCGCAGCTGCTCGCCCGCGTACTGCCTGACCAGCGCGTCGTCCTCCACCAGCAGCACCAGCTCCCCCTGCCCCGCCAGCATCGCCCCTGCCGGCTCCGCCTCGGCCGCCGCCTCGCCCGCCCCCGGCCGCGGCAGGTACAGCTTCACCGTCGTGCCCCGGCCCGGCTCGCTGTAGATGGCCACATGCCCCTGCGACTGCTTGACGAAGCCGTACACCATCGCCAGCCCCAGCCCCGTGCCCTTGCCCTTGCCCTTGGTCGTGAAGAAGGGCTCGAACACCTGGGCCAGGTGCGCCGGCTCGATTCCCACCCCCGTGTCCGACACCGCCACCATCGCGTACTGGCCCGGCTGCAGCTCGGCGTGCCGCGCCGCGTAGTCCTCGTCCAGGTGCGCGTTGGCCGTCTCGATCGTCAGCTTGCCCCCTTGGGGCATCGCGTCGCGGGCGTTCAGCGCCAGGTTCAGCAGCGCGTTCTCCAGCTGCCCCGGGTCCACCAGCGCCGGCCACAGGCCCGCACCGCGCACCCACTCGATCGCGATGTGCTCGCCCAGCGAGCGCCTCAGCAGCGCGTCCATGCCGGCCACCAGCTGGTTGACGTCGACCACCTTCGGCGCCAGGGCCTGCTTGCGCGCAAACGCCAGCAGCCGCTGCGTCAGCTCCGCCCCGCGCTGCGCCGCCGCGCCCACCATCCGCGCCAGCCGCTGCGGCTCGCCACCCTCCGGCAGCACCTCCGACAGCAGCTCCGCGTTGCCCAGTATCACCGTCAGCAGGTTGTTGAAGTCGTGCGCCACACCCCCGGTCAGCTGGCCCAGGG